>Ga0307515_10013268_pt1 | contig 15411 bp, 13 predicted proteins | sample 17_EM_MG_FD_194513 | JGI IMG/M metagenome (GOLD analysis project Ga0307515, IMG submission 194513) | Populus trichocarpa ectomycorrhiza microbial communities from riparian zone in the Pacific Northwest, United States - 17_EM | ecosystem: Host-associated > Plants > Roots > Unclassified | place... | reverse complement strand
GTACGTCGCGCTGATCGACGGCGACGACATCCGGATCGTCGCCGACGGGTTCGTGGGCACCAACGAGATCCGCTTCGACCGGGCCGAGGAATGGCTGTACGTGGTCGAGTCGAACGCCCGGCACATCTCCCGGCTGCGCCTGCGCTCCGACGGCACGCTGGGTGACCGGGAAGTGTTCGGCCCCGGCGACCTGGGCGGCACTCCGGACGGCTTCGCCTTCGACGCGTACGGCAATCTCTGGATCACCCTCATCCTCGCCGAGCGGCTGGTCGCGCTCACCCCGGACGGGGAACTGTTGACGCTGCTCGACGACGGCGACCCCGGGTCGGTGGCGGAATACGACGAGCACTTCTTCGCCGGCCGGGTCACGCCGCAGATCATGCAGCGCACCCGGGGCACGCTCGCGCCCTGGCTGGCGAGCGTGACGTTCGGCGGTCCCGATCTGCGCACTGTGTACCTCGGCAGCCTGCTCGGCACGACCCTGCCGAGCTTCCGCTCGCCGGTGCCCGGGCTGCCGATGGCGCACTGGCGCTGACATCCGGCGAACCATCATGCGTCCGGATGACAAGCATGTTGTCTCTGCATTTCCGCCGAACGCCGTGCTCTGACACGGTCAACGGCAAGGTCACCGACCGTATAAAGGAGAATCCGGTGGAGTCACGCCTGTTTCGGACGTTCAACCTCGCCGCGGTCGCCGCCGTCGCCGTTCTGGCGTCGACCGCGTGCGGCGGATCAAGCTCGAGCACCACGTCGACCTCGTCCGGCGACACCAGTTCGACCAGCACTGCCGCGCTCGACACCGCGTACAAGGGAGTCACCGGAACCCCGCCGACCACGGCCACCAAGCCCAAGGCCGGGGTGAAGCTGTGGGTCATCTCGTGCGGCGAGTCGGTGCCCTCCTGCGCCACGCCGGTGAAAGCCGCCCAGGAGGCCGCAAAAGCGGCCGGCTGGACCGTCAGCGTCTGCGACGGCCAGCTCAACCCCAACCAGTGGGGCGCCTGCGTACGGCAGGGGATCAGCGCCAAGGCAAACGTGATCATCCCGATCGGCATCGACTGCCGCGACATCAAGGCGCCGTCCGAGGAGGCCAAGGCGGCCGGTGTGACCATCGTCGGCGGCGGCGGGGCCGACTGCGACGCCTCCGGCGGCACCAAGCTGTGGGCGAGCGAGCGGCTGCAGCTGGACGGCTACACGATCAAGCAGTACTGGGAGCTGAACGGCAAGCTCAACGCGGACTGGCTGATCGGCAAGTCGAACGGCAAGGCCCAGGTGCTGACGGTCAACTTCACCGACCCGCTCTGGGGACCGTGGATCACCGAGGGCTTCACCAAAGAGCTGGCCACCTGCTCCGGCTGCAAGATCATCAAGCAGCTCGACCTGGCCAACAACGACTTCGTGAGCAACACGGCGGTCAGCAAGTTCTCCACCGCCCTGCTGCAGGCGCCCACCGCCGACTCGATCTTCGTCGCGGTCGGCGGCTGGATGTCCGGCGGGCTGGCCCAGGCCGTCGTCTCCTCCGGGCGGGTCGCCAAGCTGCAGGTGACCACCGGTTTCGGCGACGCCGCCAACTACGACTTCATCCGCAACAACCGGGGCCAGAACGCGGTCGTCGGCTACGCCAGCCCGTGGGGCGCCTGGGGTTCGGTCGACACCGCGATCCGCGTGCTCAACGGCGAACAGCCGGTCGTCGAGGGCGACGGCATGCAGATCGTCGACAAGGATCACGGCATGCCGGCCGCCGGGCAGGACTTCCAGCCCAGCGTCGACTATGTGGCGGCGTACAAGAAGGCCTGGGGCGTGAGCTAAGCCATGACCGAGCACGCCTAGCGGCATACGCCCAAGAAGGAGGTCCAGCTATGACCGACGCGCTCGCCGTTCGCGGCCTCTGCATGCGTTTCGCCGCGACGGTGGCCCTCGACCACGTCGACCTGACGGTCCGCGCCGGCTCCGTGCACGCCCTGCTCGGTGGCAACGGCTCGGGCAAGTCGACCGCCGTCAAGATCCTGGCCGGGGTCTTCCCGGCCGACGACGGGACCATCGAGGTCAAGGGCGAGTCGTGGGGCGCCGAGCACTACACCGCACGCAAGGGCCGCGACGCCGGCCTGCGGTTCGTACACCAGGATCTGGGTGTGTTCGACCAGCTGTCCATCGCGGAGAACTTCGCGCTGGACGCCGGCTATCCGACCGCGCCGGGCGCCCGGATCCGCTGGGCGGCGCTGCGCCGCCGGGTGGCCGGGCTGCTGGCGACGTACGAGATCGACGCCGACCCGGACGCGCCGCTGGGCAGCCTGCGCCCCGCGGAACGCACGATGGTGGCGATCGCCCGGGCGCTGCAGGACCAGGAGGGCGACGAGCTCATCCTGGTCCTGGACGAGCCGACGGCGAGCCTGGCGCAGCACGAGTCGGCGATCCTGCTCGAGGCGGTGCGCCGGCGCGCCGACCGCGGCCAGACCGTGGTGCTGGTCAGCCACCGGATGCCCGAGGTGCTGGCCGTCGCGAACGACTTCACGGTCCTGCGCGACGGCCGGAACGCCGGCACCCTGCGCGCGGCGTCGCCCACCGAGGACGAGCTGATCGCGCTGATGACGGGCAAGGAGCTGGGCCGCACGATGGTGGCGACGGCCGCGGCCGGGCCGGTGGACGGCGCCGGCACCCGTGAGGTGCTGCGGGTGAGCGGGCTCGCCGGCGGGCCGTTGCGCGGGGTCGACCTGTCGGTCGGCGCGGGCGAGATCGTCGGCGTCGCCGGCCTGGTCGGTTCGGGCCGGACCACGCTGCTCAAGACCTTGTTCGGCCAGCACGTGCCGGTCGCGGGCTCGGCCACCCTCGACGGCGCGCCGCACGCCTCGCGTTCGGCCGCCCGGGCCGTCGCCAAGGGTGTCGCCTACGTCCCGGAGGACCGCGGCGGCGAGGCCGCCTTCGCCGATCTCACGGTGCGCGACAACCTTTCCGCTTCGGTGTTCGGGCGTTACTTCAAAGGCTGGGGCATGGCGTACGGGCGGGAGCGCCAGGACGCCCGCCGACTGATCGACGAGCACGCCGTGCGGGTGGCCGGCACCGAGGCCACGTTCGCCTCGATGTCCGGCGGCAACCAGCAGAAGGTGATCCTGGCCCGCTGGCTGCGCCGGTCGCCCCGGCTGTTGCTGCTGGACGAGCCGACCCAGGGCGTCGACGTGATGTCCCGCGCGGAGATCTACCGCACCATCCGCGACACGGCGAGCGGCGGCTGCGCGGTCGTGGTCGCCTCCTCCGACTTCGTGGAGCTGGCCGCGCTCTGCGACCGGGTCGTGGTGCTCAAGGACGGCCGGATCGCGCGGCAGATCTCCGGCGCCGACCTGACCGCGGATCTGCTCACCGCCGCGGTCCAGTCCTCCGGCGACTCCGGCAACGAGGTCGCCTCCGGCGAGGAGAAAGGGAATTCCGCATGACCATCCTCGAGCCGAGCTCCGACTCGGCACCCGCCGACGTCGCGGACGCCCCGGCGACCCCGGCCGCACCCCGGCCCCGGCCACGCGGCGGAAAGCTGCTGCACCTCGCCGAACGGTACGCGCTGCTGTTGCTGTTGATCGTGATCGTGATCTTCTTCAGCGTCTATCCGGACAGCGCGGGAACGTTCCCCACCACGGCCAACGTCAGCGTGCTGCTGGGCAACCAGGCGGTGATCGCGCTGCTCGCCCTCGCCGTGATCTTCCCGCTCGTCTCCGGCTACTTCGACTTCTCGCTCGGCGCCATCGCCGCGACCTCCGGCGTGCTCTCGGCGGGCCTGATGTCCCGGCACGGGGTGTCGCTGACCGTCGCGGTCGTCGTGAGCGTCCTGCTCGGGGTGCTGATCGGGCTGGTCAACGGCCTGCTGGTGACCCGGCTGCGGATGAACTCGTTCGTCACCACGCTGGGCGTCGCCACCCTGCTCGGCGGGATCATCCAGTGGTACACCGGCGGGCAGACCATCACCAACGGCGTCTCGACCGCCCTGATCGACTTCGGCTCCCAGCAGACCCTCGGCCTGCCCCGGGTCGTCTACGTGGTGATCATCGCCGCCGCGATCGCCTGGTTCCTGCTCTCGCACACCCCGTACGGCCGCAGCCTGTACGCCATCGGCTCGAACCCCCGCTCGGCGCGGCTGGTCGGTCTCGGGGTGGAACGCTCCGTGATCATCGCCTTCGTCATCGCCGGCGCGCTCAGCGGCGTGGTCGGCGTGCTGCAGCTGGCCCGGGCCGGCAGCGCCACCGCGGACGCCGGCACCAACCTGCTGTTCCCCGCCCTGGCCGCCGCGTTCCTCGGGGCCACCGCGGTGCGGCCCGGCTTCTTCAACGTGATGGGCACCATGATCGGCGTGCTGTTCGTCGCCGTGAGCGTCAGCGGGCTGACCCTCTCCGGGGCCAGCGCGTGGGCGAGCCCGGTGTTCAACGGCGCCGCCCTGCTGGTCGCGGTCGGCCTGTCGACGTACCTCGGCCGCCGTCGCGGAAATACCACCTCATGACGGCGTCGAGCCCGCCAGCGGCGGCGCTGGCCGGCAAACTGCACCGGCGGGGCGATATCGGCTACGAGGCCGCCCGGGTCGGCCGGGTCTTCAACGGGCGCCGGCCCGAGCGCTATCCGGCGGCGGTGCTGCTCGCCGAGTCGGCGGACGACGTCGTCGCCGGCGTCCGGCTGGCCCGCCGCGAGGGCTGGCAGGTGGCGGTGCGCGCCGGCGGGCACAGCTGGGCGGCCTGGAGCATCCGCGACGAGGCACTGCTCATCGACCTCGGCGCCCTGCGCGAGATCAGCTACGACGAGCAGACCGGGGTGGTCAGCGCGGCTCCGGCCGTGCAGGGCGGCGCCGAGCTCGACCCGTACCTCGCCGAACGCGGCCGGTTCTTCAACGGCGGCCACTGCCCGACGGTCGGCATCGGCGGCTTCCTGCTGCAGGGCGGGCAGGGCTGGTGCGCCCGCGGCTGGGGCTGGGCCAGCGAACGGGTGGTCGCCGTCGACGTGGTCACCGCCGACGGCGAGCTGGTCCGGGCCGACGCCGAGCAGAACAGCGACCTGTACTGGGCGGCCCGCGGCTCGGGGCCCGGCTTCTTCGGCGTGGTGACCCGCTTCCACCTGCGGACGATGCCGCGCCCGGCCGCGTTCGCGCACACCGTGCACCTCTACCCCCTCGAGGTGTTCGACGAGGTGATGGCCTGGCTGTACGAAATGCACGCGAGCGTCTCGCCGGACGTCGAGATCGTCACGGTCTCGCTCACGCCGAGCGACCCGATCCCCGGCCACGACGGCGGCCGCGTGCTGGCCGTGACCGGCCTGGCGATGTGCTCGTCGCAGGCCGAGGCGCAGGAGGCGCTGCGGCCGTTCGAAACCTGCCCGGTGCTCGACCGCGCCCTGGTACGCGCCGACGCGGTGCCCACCACCCTGGCGGAGCAGCGCCTGTTGCAAGCGGAAGCCAACCCCGAAGGCCATCGGTACCTTGTGGACAATGCCTGGCTCGACGGCACCCCGGAGGCGGTCGTGCCGGCGATCCGGACCGCGTTCCTCGACCTGCCGACGCCCGAGGCGTTCACGATCTGGTTCAGCATGGCCCCGCTGCGCGAGCTGCCGGACATGGCCATGTCGCTGCAATCTGAGGCCTATCTGGCCACCTATCTCGTCTATCGCGACGAGGCCGACGATGACGAACACCGGCGCTGGCTGGCCGACAGCATGCACCGGATGGAGCCGGTCACCCTCGGGCAGTATCTGGGCGACAGCGACCACACCCGGCGCCAGGTCCGGTTCATGACCGACGACGCCTGGGCCCGGTACCAGCGCATCCGCGCGGAGCGCGACCCGGACGGCCTGTTCTGCGGATACCTCACCTCGGACCCGCACACCCTGAACCAGAACCACTGGATGTAGCGGCCGTTCACGGACCGCACTTGTCGCAGTGGACGTCGGCGGGCGGATCCTTGGTGACCAGCGCCTTGAGCCAGTCGACCAGGCGGACGCCGTTCACCTTGATCTCATAGAACTTGTCGGGCTCGAAGATCTGGTGGTCGGCGCCGGGTGCGGTGTAGCTGTGCAGGCGTACCCCGGCGGCCTCGGTCGCCGCCTCGTTGGCGTCGATCTCGGCAAGCAGGCTCTTCCCGGCCAGCCACGGGGTCAGCTCCGAAGTCGCGTGCGGGTCGAAGGCGAAGTCGAACCGGGCCAGCACCAGGTTGGGAGCATGCCGAGCGGCCTGGGTCCAGAACCGGGGGACGCCCCACTGTCGGACGGTGAGCCCGTTGACCGCCCAGCCGGGCATGGCGTCGTAGGCGCCCCACTTCGCAGCGAGGATGTCGGCGTTGAAATCGGGGTTGTCCGGCCAGGCTCCGGACTGGGCGCCGAACACGGTGACCTTGGCTTTGGGAAGCCGGTCGGCGACGAGGCCGCCGTAGATGGGGGCGGCGACCGACCCCGCGGTCTTGCCGATCACCACGACCTGTTCGGCGTCGGGATAGTGCTCGGCGAGGTAGTCGAGCGCCGCTGTGCCGTTGACATAGCCGCGATGCTCCACAGTCAACTCCGGCGAGTACTTCTGGGTGACGTCGCCCAGATGCGCGTCACCGGTGCAGGAGCTCACATAGAGGAACGAATAATCGGCGAACGGGTTGTCGGACCGGGTGGTGTCGAACATTCCGCCGCGGTTCTCCGGGTCCACGCTCTGCAGGTTCCAGCTGTAGAAGTCGTTCTCGCCCTGCGAATCGGTGCTGGTGAAGGCACACATCTTCGGATACCAGCAGACACCGCCGCCGTTGAGGAAGAACACCACTTTTGTCGGATCGGCTCGCCGTTCCCAGAAGGAGAACTGGCTGCCGTCGGCGCAGTGGCAGTCACCTGCCGGCACGACCCGGGTCCACTCCATTGCCTTGTGGGAACTGCTTCGCAAGGTGCTGCAGCCGGCCAGCGCGGCCAGCAGGAGAAGCACACCGGCGGCGCGGAAGATGTTCGTCATGCGGCACAGGCTGCGTGCTGCCGGGCTCGCCGCGCACCTGCCCGTGGTCATGTTCCGGACCCTGACTTTCGACGGGTTCCGGGCGGCCGCGCCGGGGCTTAGGGTGCTGCTTGGTATGAGAATTCACCTGGCGGCCCTGGGGCACGCCGTAGGCAGACCGAGCGTCCAGGATGCCGGCCTGGCCGCCCTGCTGCTGATCGCCACCTCCGTGGTGCTCGCCGGCACGCCGGGCGGCCGAACCGCCGGCACGGTTCCGGTGATCAGCGGTTCGTTCGCCGAGATCTGGCCACTGGCCCGGTGGATCCTGGTCTGGGTCGGCGTCGTTGCCGTGGCGGTGCGCCGCAGGTGGCCGATCCCGGCGCTGGCCGCGGCGTCGCTCGCCGCCCTGGTGCAGATGGCGCTGGCGGCCGGACCGGTGCCCGCCGACCTGGCCGTTCCGATCCTGCTGTACACGATCGCCGCTCAGCAGCGGCGTCAGGTGTCGCTCGCACTGCTCGGTGTCGTCCTGGCCACGGCGACGGCATGGTCGGTGTACGTGGCCCTCGACGGCAAGGCCGACGGCTGGCTCTACGAAGGACCGGCGGCTTCTTTCGACGGACCACGGCGGGGTGGCCAGGCACTGACGACGTTGGGGCCGACGGGCTGGGGCGGGATCCCCGTCCTCGGCTCGCTGCTGGTGGTCGCCTGGGCGATCGGGTGGGGTGTGCAGAGCCGCCGCGCCTACCTCGGCGAGCTCAAGGCAAGGGCAGAGGACCTGGAGCGCGAACGCGACCAGCAGGCCGCGCTGGCGGTCGCCGCCGAACGGGCCAGGATCACCCGCGAACTGCACGACGTGGTGGCGCACGGCCTGGCGGTCATCGTGATGCAGGCGCAGGGCGGCACGGCAGCGTTCGCCAAGCGGCCCTCCGACACCCTCGCCGCGCTGGACACTATCGTGGCGACCGGCCGCGCCTCGCTCGCCGACATCCGGCACGTGCTGTCCGCGTCCGGGCAGATCGACGGCCCGGTCCGCCCGGTGCCGGGCCTGGCGCAACTGCCCCGCCTCGTGGAGCAGGTACGCCAGGCCGGCACCCCGGTCGAGCTGCGGATCGACGGATCGCCGCGGCCGCTGCCCACGGGAGTGGACGTGTCGTCGTACCGGATCGTCCAGGAGGCCCTGACCAACACCATGAAGCACGCCGGGCCGGGAGCCTGCGCCCAGGTGCTGGTGTCGTACCGAAGCGACGAACTGAGGCTCGACGCCAGCGACAACGGCACCGGTGAATCGGAGGCGGGTGGGACCGGCAACGGGCTGCGGGGCATGCGGGAACGCGCGGCCCTGCTGGGCGGCGAGGTGGCCGCCGGCCCGGGTCCGGACGGCGGCTATCTCGTGCGGGCCCGCATCCCCCTCGACCCCCTTGGTCCGGGAGGGACCGCATGATCCGGGTGCTGCTGGTCGACGACCAGGCCCTGCTCCGTGCGGGCCTGCGGATGATCCTCGAGAACGCCGAGGGCATGGAGGTCGTCGGGGAGGCCGACGACGGCGCCACGGCCACCACCCTGGCGATCGAAACGACACCCGACGTCATCCTGATGGACATCCGGATGCCCGAGGTCGACGGTCTCGAGGCCACCCGGCGCATCCGCGCGGCCCTGCCGGACGGACCGCGCATCCTGATCCTCACCACCTTCGATCTTGATGAGTACGTGTATTCCGCGCTGCGGGCCGGCGCCAGCGGATTCCTGCTCAAGGACACCCTGGCCGCCGACCTGCTGTCCGCGATCCGCGTGGTGGCCAAGGGCGACGCCATCGTCGCGCCGTCGGTCACCCGGCGGCTGATCGAACGCCACATCGGCACGTCCGGGGATCCACTGCCACGTACCGAAGCTGACCTCCGGGTCCTCACCGAGCGCGAACGCGAGGTGCTCGAACTGATCGCCCGAGGCTTGTCCAACGCCGAGATCGCCGGCCGCCTGTTCCTCACCGAGGGGACGGTAAAGGGCCACGTCAGCCGGATTCTGGCAAAGCTCGGCCTGCGGGACCGGGTGCAGGCTGTGGTCTTCTCGTACGAGTGCGGCCTGGTCCGCGCCGGCGCGTAACGCTCTGGAGGACCTGGAGAACATCCAGCCTCAGCCGGCGCTGATGTCCCGTGCCTTCGTCCTGGAAGCGGGAGAGGAGATGCGGCGGCTCGCAGCGGATCTCGCTCACCTGCTGCGATCGTTGCCGCCGCACAACGCCGGGCCGTCCACGGACCCGTGACAAACATCGTCACAGGTTCAGACCACTCCACGCGGATCTCGCCGGCCGCGACTGGTGCTAGCTCGCCGAACCGGCGGATGTATCGACCGTTGGCGTTTGACAGTTCCCGTCGGTTCTGCCACGGTCCTGACTGTGCGGGAAGGGTAGTGCAAGCCCCACCGGCCCCACGCAGCCGATGCTGGCGTGGGCCGCGTCGTGCGTTGACGCCGACGCTCGGGTCGTCGCCGTTCGGGCCTTGCACGCGGGCGATGGTCCCTGGTTGCTCCGGATCGAGTCGTCTCGACGGTCGATCGAAGTAGTGCTTCGGGCGCCCACACCTCGCATCGATGGCGACATGATTGCCACCAACGTCGCCGCACTCCTGACGGCTGACCGGCATTCCTTGCCGGCTCCGCGGCTCCTCGGCGCCGACCTGGGTGGACGGACCGCCGGCGTGCCGGCCAGTGTCGAAACGACTGTGCCGGGATCGAGTGCGTGGCCGGCGCGGCTTGGCGTCGATCGGCTCCGAGCGGCCGGAGCGGCGATCGCCCGGATCCATCGGATACCGCTGGCGCCGTCCGGTCACCTGCCAGTACGTACCAGGCCCATCGCCGTCGACGATTTCGCGCGGGAGCGGCGGCTGGGGAACATGCCGACCACACCGCTGCTTCAGCGCGCCGACGCGCTGATCCACGGCCTGCGGGCCACGCCCGGCCCGACGGTCTTCGTCCACGGGGACGTGTGGCCGGGCAACATGACGTGGAGTGGCTCGGACTGCCGGGCGTTGATCGATTGGAAGACCGCGGGCGTCGGCAGCCCCGGCGTGGATCTTGGAGAACTGCGCAAGCAGGTCGCCTTGGCCAACGGCGAGGACGCCCCCCGGTATGTGCTGGAAGGGTGGGAACGATCCAGTGGCACCCGCGCCGCCGACGTGGCCTACTGGGACGCCGTCGCGGCGCTGAACACACCGACCGAATGCGATCCCACGGCGCACACCTCGCGTCGCGACAAGTTTCTTCGCGCGGCGCTGGCAAGGCTCTAGCGATAGGTTCGCGCCGTGGGCACGCGCGGCCGCGCCGGCCGCCGGGTCAGCCGCTGCCAGATCCAGCTCGACGGAACGTACCGCCCGAACAGCACATATTCGCTCACGGAATCGACTGTCATCGTGTCCAGCAAGGCGCGGCGGGCCCGCGACTGACCCGCGAACAGGACCTGGTCGCCCGCCGCGAGCACGCAATCGTCGTCAGGCCCGAGCGTCGCCTCGGTACCCCGCAGGACAAGCAGCGGCACGGCGTCCAGCCGCCGGTCGCGGTCCTCCGGATGGCGCAGCAGGTCGCCGAGCGTCGCCCCGCCCGCTTCGAGCCAGCGGGTCAGGGCCGGTGCCTCTTGCCCGTTCAGCGTCGTCTTCCACAATCTCTGCAGGCGTTGACCGCAATGCGTACGCAAGCGGGCGATCACCTGCTCGGCCCAGGCGTCACCCAGCCCCGGCATCTCCCGCAGGAACCGCCACAGCAGCGGCGTGCTCAGCTGCGCGTAGATCTCGTGGGCCACCACCTCGGTCGGGACCAGCAGCGAATCGACCCGCATGGCCGCGAACAGCGGCGCCGTTTCCGGGCGGTTCTGCCGCGACGCCACGAACAGGTTCGGATTGATGCGGCGGGCGGCGGCGATCAGCGACAGGTTGGTGGTGTCGTTGTCGGTGCCCGCGACGAAGCCGACCGCCTGGTCCAGGTCGGCGCGTGCCATGACCCCGGGCTCGGATCCGTCGCCCACGACGATCGACGGATCGGCGCCGGCCGCCGTCGCCAGCTCGATCACGGTGACCTCCAGGCCCTCGGCGCGCAGGTCCTCGGTCAGCTCCCGGCCGAACCGGCCGTATCCGCACATGACCCAGCGCCCGGCGCGCGGCGGGATTCCGCGCTGGGGCAGTTCCGCGCCCAGCCCGCTCTCCAGCCACACCATGAGCTGGTATGACGACGGCGCGCGCAGGGCAAGTCGCAGGTGGTCGCCGTACCGGTCGAACGGATTCACCACCGTCGGCGAACCGAACGCGGCCATCCGGTACTGGATCGCCGGCGAGATCGTCCGGGCGATCACCGGCAGCTCGGGGCGCATCAGCGCGGCCGCCATCGTGACGGCCAGGTTCACCTCGTCGTCGTCGGTCAGGGCCAGGACCCCCGCACAGTACGGGTGGCCGAGGCCGGCGTTGTCGAGGGTGTGCGGGTTACGGGCGTCGCCGACCAGCCCCGGCACGTCGGCGTGGTAGGAGTCGATGTCCAGCGCGTCCACCCGCTCGCCGCTGGTATCGATCACGACGAACCGGCGACCGAGCGCGTCGAACATGCGCCCGAGCAGCTGGCCGGTCTGGCCGTATCCCGCGAGCAGCAGGAACGGCTCCCGCAGCCGGGCCACCGTGCGGGTGAACCGCTGGAGCGCGAGCGCCTGCCGGAACGCACGGTCCTGCAACAAGGTCAAGAGCGAGCCGATCGCGTACGCCCAACCGACGACCGTCAGATAGATGCTCGCCATGACCCACAGCCGTTGCGCGTCCGTGAACGGATGCGGAATCTCGCCGTACCCGATGGTCGTCGCGGTATAGCTCATGAAATAGAACGCGTCGAAGAATCCCATCCGCCACGGCTGCCCGGCCGTGTCCTGACCCGGAATCAGCGTCAGGCCGAGCACGCTGATCGCGAAGATCGTGATCAGAACGATCAGCGGAGCCCGCATGCGACGCAGAATGAGAAAGATCGGGGCGGAGCCCTGCACAGCCGCCGCGATCCGGGTCCACCGCCGGGCTTGGCGGGGCCGCTCCGCGTCGTTCGGTCGGGGCATGTCAGCGCCGCTGAAACGAAACGGTCTCGATGACCAGGAGCACGACCGACACGACGTTGGCCGCCAGGGCGCCGCCGGAGAGCGACACGACGCTGGCCATCGCCTCGCCGTCAAGACCATGGGAGGAGATTTGAGTTGCGTACGCCCAAGCCAGCGTGGCCGCGATCAGCTGCAGATCCGCCACCAGACTGGTGGCAAGATGAACAGCCCCGATCTGGGTACGGTCGCCGAACTTCAACACCGTGGCGATCAGGTTGACCACGACCGCGGCGAAAAGCTCGTACTCGTTGTGCAGCAGTGGATCGTCGATGTCCCCGATGAAGAAGCCGAAGTTCAGCGTCGCCGCCAACAGCACGAAGAACCCGAAGACGACCTTCTCCAGACTCATGACCACCCCCGGTCGTTGGACGATTCACGCTAGTCCTGGATGAGGCCGAGCGGGCCCGGTGCCAGTTTCTCGTAGCGGTCACCCGAGTTTCTCGTAGCGGTCACTCGAGGCCGAGTTGGCTCCGCATTGCGGTCAGGTCGGCGAAGGCCCAGTGTTCGACAAGTTTGCCGTTCCGGACTCGTACCATGTCCAGGCCCGGAATCTCGTAGCTTCGGCCGCTGGCGGTATGGGTGGCCCGCAGGGTGTATCGGTTGACGGACGTGTCACCGGCCTCGACGTTGTGCTCGATCGTGGCGGAGACGTTCTGGAAACCGTCGTGCATGTGCTTCCACTTCTCCCGCCAAGCGCCGATCCCGCGATGATCGCCGGAGCCGCCACCCCGGTGGTCGAGCACATCGGGATCGACGAGGGCGAGCCCCTCCTCGTGGCGGCCGGTGTTGGCGGCCTCGACGACGCGCCGGTGGACCTCGGCCGGCCCGTAACCACTACTCATCGCGTCCTCCCCTGTCGATGGACAAGAACTGGGGACGTCCCCATTTCGGCAGGTGTACCGTAAGCGGGGATGTCCCCAGTTCGCAAGCCAACACCGGCGACGAGCGTCCTGCCGCACCGACCGCTGCGGGCCGACGCCCGGCGCAACTACGAGTCGCTGCTGGCCGCGGCGACCGAAGTCTTCGGCGAGCACGGCCTCCACGCGCCGCTGGACGAGATCGCCCGCCGCGCCCACGTCGGCAACGCCACCATGTACCGGCACTTCCCCACTCGCCAGGAGCTCATCCTGGCCGTCTACGCCGACGAGGTCAGCAGCCTGTGCTCGCAGGGCGCGCAACAACTCACCAACGACTCGCCCGGCGACGCCCTGTTCAACTGGCTGGAGGCTTTCATCGCCCACGTGGCCTCCAAACGATTCCTCGCCGCGGCGCTGACCGACGAGCAGACGCAGCGCCCCCCGGCCCTGCTCGATCGCTGGCACCGAGCGATGCGCGACACCGCCGCGGCACTGCTGCACCGAGCCCAACGCGCCGGAGCGATCCGCCCCGGCATCGACGCCTGGGACCTGCTGATCCTGGCCAACGGCATCGCACTGGCCGCAAGCGACGCCGGTCAAGCACACCGGCTGCTGACCACAATCAGACACGGCCTGGACCCGGCCGGCTTGTAAAATTCGGTGTCGCCACCGCTCAACGCCCGGTACACACAGTGGATGCGCGAAGTGACCCTGCCCGGCGGCAACACCACCGGCGCTGTGCTGATCGATGGTGTCGTCCACAAGCGGGCTTCACCGTGGACGGCGACGGTGCACGCGTTGTTGCGACATCTCGAGGATGCCGGCTTCGACGCCGCTCCCCGCGCGCTCGGCATCGACGAGCAGGGCCGCGAAATGCTGACCTACCTGCCGGGAGAAACGATCGGCGCCCAGGATCCCTGGCCCGCCTGGACATCGGCCGACTCGATGCTGACCCAGGTCGGCCAGTGGCTGCGCCGGCTCCACGACCTGACAGCCGACTTCACACCGCCGCCCGGCGAACGCTGGTTCATCGAGGCCACAATGGCCCCCGGACTGATCGTCGGCCACCAGGACGCGGCCCCCTACAACGCGGTAGTGAACGGCGACCGGCTGGTCGGCTTCTACGACTGGGACATCGCCAGCCCGTCAACGCGAGAATGGGACCTGGCATTCTCCGCACTGTCCTGGGTGCCACTCGCCTCCCCACGCGACGGAACGCCACCAACCAGCCACGACCTGCAGGAGCGATCCCGCCGCCTGCACCTTCTGCTTGACGCGTACGGCTACGCTGGCGACCGAGGTGTGTTCGCAGCCGTGGTGCCGCAGCGGGCCCGACGGCAGGCGGGCGTGATCCGCCACATGGCCGACGCCGGGGACAAGGCGTCAATCGCACTGCTACCAATCGCAGAGCTTCTCGAACGATCCGCAATCGACGTCGAAACCCTCCCGAACGACTTCTGGATGCAGTGATCGAGGTCCCCACAGCCGCCGGCAGGTAACCGCTCTCCAGCCCCCGAACGCGCTACGCACGGTCACGGCTAAGCACCTGGCCAATGATCTTTGTCGTAGCCCTTCGGTAGCAGGGGGCGGTTCCGGGTCGGGCCGCCGTGACTGAAGAACGCGTGGGCTTGCCGGGCCCGGTCGGCCGGGGTCGCCGGGGCGGTGTTCGCGAAGTGTTGTTTCAGTGCGGCCCACATCCGCTCGACGGGACCGTATTTCGCACCGGAGTAGGCGGGGGCTGTCGGCTAATTCGCGGCGCCGGCGATGGCTTCTACGACGACGGTATTGGCGGCTCAAGCCCGCGTCCGGTCGTGCCGACGAAAATGCTCCGCACCCAAGGTCCGGCGTTGGGCGGCGACGATTCAGGGTGGGATTCGCTGACGATATTGTCGGGGTGCGCGGCGAGGATTCAATACATTCTCAGGAAACGCCGCGATCGCTCTCCGCCGGGTGTTCTGGTCGTGGGATTGTTGATCGTCGGCCGCTGGTATTGGTGCGTGTCGGGTCACCGGAGGTCGGGCCTGGCGTTTGCCTGCCCGGCCGGGGCGGGGCGGCCTCGCGGGCGGGCGCGGTGTCGTGACGTCGGCCCACTCGTCGGCTGGCGCGTGGTCGCGGCTGGGTGCCTGCTCGTTGGACAGGGCTGGCGCTGGGTGTCGACCGTGATCCGATGATGTCGAGCTTGGCTTGGCGGCTGGATGCTCTCCGGCTTGCAGCGGGAGCTTCCCTACAGATCCGACCCACCCGACAGACCTGACCCACTCGACCGACCCGGATGCCGAGGACGACTCGCCACCCGGACGCTCCCCAACCCGCAGCGGAGGCTTTCCTGCAGGTCCGGCCTGCCTGGCGGACCCGGTCGGCGGATCGCCGGCCCGGCCACCGGCGCCGCGCCGCACGAGGAGCCGCTCGGTGCCCGGGGACAACTCATCCGCGATGCCCGACTGGCCGTCCTCGACGCCGCCGCGCAGCACCTCGAGATCCGCCGGCCAGCAACCCGCCTCCCGCTCACGGATCTG
>Ga0307515_10013267_pt1 | contig 15411 bp, 9 predicted proteins | sample 17_EM_MG_FD_194513 | JGI IMG/M metagenome (GOLD analysis project Ga0307515, IMG submission 194513) | Populus trichocarpa ectomycorrhiza microbial communities from riparian zone in the Pacific Northwest, United States - 17_EM | ecosystem: Host-associated > Plants > Roots > Unclassified | place... | reverse complement strand
GTCCTTAAAGTCCTAGAAGCTCTTAAACAAGCTTCCCATGAGTTACAAACACTCCCGAGCACCAACTTGACCGAGTCCAACTCACCTGCCATTAAAGCTTTGTTAGAGCTCGAGACTGAGTCAGATACAATTCTCTCAAAAGACCCATATCTCTCTACTCTCTCTCAACACCTTTCTAAGCTCAAATCCCTTGTTGACACTCTACAGAAATGCTGTGATCATGGCCTTAGAAGTTTTTTGACTCGCAGAGTCTTGATTCAGTCTATCTCCCGAGTTGCTGGGTCCATCGAGTCGGAGATTCAAGCTTGGATTGATCGTGAAAGTATAGAGAGTTTGATAAAAGGTTTGAACGAGCCGTTGCAAACTGAGGAAGATGATTTGGTGAGTTTGTTGAGTCAGTTTGAGGACCGAGTTTCACAAGGGTTTAACCGTGAGTTACAAGACTTGGTGCTTAAATCAAAGATTTTTTGTTTACTTGAAAGAGTTTTATGTAATCCCAATTGCTCAAAAAAGGTAAGAGAACAGTGTGCTTTTGTTGTTTCAGCTTTGATTAGATTTAACAAGGATGTTTTTGCTGGTCAAGTGTTGATGGGTCCTTTGATTCATGCTCTTGTCTCAATGGCTTCTTGGGAATCGATGAAAGTACTCTGTTCATTAATCAAGTCAATAAAATCACCACTCGTTGACGAGATCGAGTCTAATGGTGAAATCCCAAAAATCATTAGTTTCTTGGACTACAAAGACTTGCATTGGAGAGTTGTAGCAATGGATTGCATTCTTGAAATTGGCTATTTCGGCCGAAAAGAGGCCATTGAAGCCATGCTTAGAGAAGGGTTGATAAAGAAGCTAATGGAGTTGCAAAGATCAGAACTTGGTGAGGATTTGATTGATATGGGAATGTTTGATGATGAGAAAGAGAGAGGTAAAGGAGAGAAGAAGTTTTCAGAGAGTCATCCATTTGCAAGTTGTGTGGCAAGATTTGCAGTTCAATTAGAGGTGGGAGAAGGGTTAAGGCAAAGAGAGAGGAGGGCATTTAAGCAAGAGATATTGAAGAGAGTAAGGGAAGCTTGTGTTTCTGATGCTGAGGCTGCTACTGTTATAGCTGAAGTTCTTTGGGGTTCTTCACCTTGAAATTGTGTACTAACAAATTTGGACTAGCAAGAAATTGGAAAGGTAATTAATTTTGACATGGTTTGGTGATTTGTTAGAAATTATTTTGTTTGTAATCATACCTTGTGTCCATATATGTATTCATCAATGGTGTAAAGAAATTGTTGAACAAATTGGAATGTTGGATTTCATGAATTGGGAGTCAAGTCACCTTTTTCTTCTCCCCATTTCTGACGATGAAGAAATTTCATTGATCAAACTAGTATTTGTTTCAAATATTTTCCTATTTTCTCTTTCCATTTGTGTGTGTTAATTTACTTTTTGATAAATGATACTGTAAAGATATTTGTTGGAGGATGTCAGGAATCTGTGGGGATTTTGGAACAAGGACCTTCTTTTTCTACAGTTTGGGAAATCATGCGGATGAATTTATACTTTAAGCTTAAGCTTTTATGCCTTGGAGGCTCGAGATTTGGAGGGGGCATCCTTGCTTGGCATATGCTGTTGGGCTTGAAGGTTCTAATTTGTGTGCTTTCATGGTCAACACACCGAGACATTGATAGAACTGACTATTTCGTTCGGTTACAGCTAGGACAAAAGGAGCAGAAACGTATTTTAATGAAAAGATAAGAAAAAAATATAAAATAAATATTTTTAAAAAGTAATTTTAGTTTTGTGCTATTCTTTTCTTCCCAATAAAACAGATTTATATGCGAATTTACTGATAAATTAACAGGCTAAACAACTGATGGAGTTCAGAAAGTTGAACATCTGTTTACATGCTGAGCTAGATTCTTTGATGCGTATATTGTCAAATACAGACGTTGATAGTTGCAAAATCCAACCTATAAAGGCATACACTAAAGTGCCAGACCCCATGAATGTTGTCATCGTATTGTGGCCAGGCTATGCCCAAAAGCTGCAGTCGTTAGCATTTGGAGTTTGGACAAGACCACCTTTCCTTGGATGCATAAAAGCAGAGAACTGTCCACTACCATCTTACAGAACTCATGGTCATCATGGTTACAAAATAATCACAGGATCTATGAAGGTTATCAGTATCTACTGTCTGATCTATTTGATGGTAGCCACTAGCCACCACATTCTCTACGAATTTGCAAAAACAAAGGACATACTTTTCCAGTATTCATGGTTGGTGGGGATCGTAAGCTTGTCTGAAACTATTCATTTAAGGGTGTTAGATACTCTCAACGAGTTGCAGTATGATCCCCGGCGATTTTTAAAAGCTTCTCTTCTTAGCTGGTTTGCTGACTGCTGATAGATATGCTTTGTACTTATGGTTTTTAAGGACCCCCGAATGCTAGTCATCACGATGACAGTTTAGGAAGTCAGAACTGAGAGCCTAAGGAAAGAAGGCAAGGGGAAACCACCTTGACATGTAGCCTCATTGGCAGCCAAAGGTGGCATGCAGCCACAGAGACTATTACAGTTCAATACTTCGTAACGTTTGGATTGGTGGACTGGGAAAATTGACGTGGATCCCCTCACCAACTGCAGATTGGACACAACTAAAGAAGACACTTGTGTCCGTCTCTCATTGTCAAGGAAAAATATTGACACACGGCTGACGGCACAACTTTAAAGGGCGTGGTCAGTTTCAAGTGGACCAAGTTTTATCTCATTGTTGAAATTTGCATTTCTTTCTGGAAGAGGAGTTTAGGCAGTCAACTGTGCAATCGTTGCATGTTAATTTTAATTAGGTAACACGATTAGGTTAACACTAAACATAGTTCAATAATAACAATTCCAAGACACTCAGAAAGTAGGACCATCAAAAGAGATTTTGTTTACCTGTTCTAAGTGGATTCCCTGGATCAAAGTGTACATACTTATTTTCCAATTTCCTGTACAAATATAACAAACAATTTACTAGTTACAAAGCTCTCAGCCCTCGGCTGGCGGGCCAGTTCTATATTCAAGTAACATGGAAACAATATATCACTATCTAGCCGCATTGAAAGACTCATCAAAAAATTGTGGGGCAGAAAAAAAAATTTTGAACAGCCTCGGCAAAACTTAGCTCTTCACTCTACTTCTTCATGTGGAAGGACGATTTGCACTAGTTAAGTAAATAAACAGCTTTCTGGCAATGGTTCCATAGCCGAACAAAGAAAATCAAGGTAAGAAGAGGACAACAAAGACTCATCCCATCTTCAATAGTTCCCTGCTTTTGTTTTCAGTCACTTTCTTACGCAAAATGGCCTTGAAAATTGAGAAAACAGCAACGAGAGCAATTTCAATGTGCACTGAGCTGCTAATCTTTATATTAACTTGCCCCATGTTCTGGCTATTCAGATTGGCATTAACAGCCATTCTCATGCCTCGGATTGGTCTAAACTCAGACTGAAAACCTCCACCCAACACCATCTCATTCTTAAAGGAGAGAGCTGACATTGACAGACTGATTCTATCATCCCTCACAGGGTAGTCTCCCCCTTTTAACGTGGCCTCTAAAGTCCCACCATATGCCACTTGTTCAGGGCCCCTCATTTGGCCAGCATTCACTACAACTTTGAGTCGCTTCCCAACCAAGATTGTATCTTCAAGCTTGGCACCAACATAGTACTTGTTATCATAGGATGTCAAGGAAACTCCACATTCAATAACATTTTGCTTCAGATTCCTCAGCTTTGTGTTGCTATGAACTGTATAGATCATACCTTTGCCAGACGAAGTCTGAACATCAAGGGCTGCAGAATAAGTTTGGCCCCTAGGATCTGCATAAGCTGCAGCGCACTCAGAATGAATACTGAAATCCTGCTTGTCCTTGCTCATCTGTCCTGTGATTGAGGCATATACATTCCTTCTTATTTCTATAGCTGTCTCCAAGTTTACACCATCAAAGCCCACGTCGTGGTCCCATCCGTGAGGATCAAGAACAGGTCTCACAAGCCACTGGTCACTTGTGACAAGGCAGCGATACTTGTGTATGGTGCAATCCGAGTCAAAACTTGGAGGGACTGCCATATCAGGTAACAAAACAGCCTCAGGAGAGGCTTGCTGGTGATCAGAATTATCCCCCACTCCACAATCTTCCTCTCTGGAAAGCCTCCTCTCCCTCCGCCTCTGAGACTCTTCTTTTAATTGTTTTTTCAAATATAGTGTTTCCCGGTAATCCAGCTCGTCAAGGTAGTCTTTTTTCTGGGATTTAGTCAACTTTTCAAACTGTGATTTTGTCAGGATTCGGATTGGAGGTAGTTGATTGTAGTCATCTTCCTCCTCTGCATCTGAAAGTAAAATCTCATCAGCATCCTGTTCCACTCCAGTTGAGTCTGTTGTAGAGCGATGCTTTAGAAGAGATGAGAGAAGATGGGGCAGAGAAGGCACCCGGGGGGTAATCAATGGCCCCAATTCAATGCTACCTTCGAAATCCAAGAGGGTATTAGCATCGCCAAGAACTTTGGTGCATATGCATAATAATAAGAAATGAGATTTCCAAACTTGTCCATTGGGAAGAACACTTTCCCCCATGAAGTTCTTTTTACAGTGAGGATCGTTCTCCACTAAAACTACCGGGTTTTCAAGTTTTGAGTCGGACACTGCCTGATTTATGTAATGCTGCATCAAATCTGCACATTGGGTCACATATGATTCATAGGTAATAGGAAATCCACTAGGTCCTTCAGGAGTTGCAGAACCGTGAGTCATGACAAGGATGGTATTAAACCAAAAGGCATTGCCAAAGACTTCAGTCATAAGCTTCAGAAGGGGGAAGTCACAGTAACCCATGTTGATGAGGTCCAGGCGTTCAAAGAATAGAACAATGTCCGGTGGTGATTTCCTAATGAATCTCCTAACAGAAAACATAATCTTCCTATTTCTTCTCAAATTACTTGTGGATGAAGGTAAAAAACCAGGGGTGTCAATAAATGTTACTTTGACCCCATTGATAGACCCCACAACCTCTTTGATGTGAATAGTGGCTGGTCGAAATGCATCAGTCAGTGCCTTTGTTTGATCAAAAACAGAATTTATAGTTGCACTCTTTCCAACACCTGTTTTACCCAACACAAGTATTCTAAGAGAGGAGTTCAATTCGGGTATTCCAGATGCCTCTTGTTCTGCTGCTACAGCTCTAGCTCTATCAACTTTAACTCTTATTAAATTCATTTCCTCTGCTCGTATTGAAGCTGCTAGCTGCAATCTATGCAAAACCTTTGCCACCAGAAGATTGTCATGTGACTGCCCAAACCTTAGAAGAAGGCGGAAGAAGTTGATTCGGAGATCCTCAATCTTGGTCAATGGATCAGCTTTCTTGACCTCAACCCCCTGAATAGATTGACAAGAATCTTCAGCCACTTGCTGCAGAGATTGAGGAGACCCAGTTTCTTGATTGCAGCTAGAAGAGCATGAAGTATCAGAAGTTGGTGATGAAGACTCTGACCGGGCCATGTGACCTGCAAATAATGACAAACAAATAAACTCTTGCAGAAAGAAAAATCAACATAAAAGTTGAAGTCCGATGGCAAACATAAAACAATTTCAAACTAGATGGAAACTCAGATCCCAACATTAAAACAATTTCTTTTGCCTTGTCAACATACAGAATATATGATATGAAAATTATTGTCCCTACTTCAGTTAGAAGATGACATGCTCAGAAGCACAAACAAGTAAAAATCTACACAAATGTTTTCAAACTGGTATGGAACAAGATAGCTTATCACTTAGCACTAAATTACTACAGTAACTAAAACCAGATGCTCCAGATGATTTAACACCACCACTGAATCAACTACTGCAATGGCAGTGAACTCACGATCCTTTTATGCAGATACCCAAACCAAGCCAAATATCATTCAAAACCATAGAATCAGAACCCAAGAACCAAAAGTTAGTTGCTTTGATTAGTAGAGCTATAAACAACTCCCTCCTCGAACCCTAAAACAAGAGACGGGGCCAAACTAACACCTCGGGCAATTCTCATTTCCGCATATCACCGGATTCCCTAAAATAATTAACAATAATATCTAATATCACAAAGCAATCCTCTCATTTCAACAAGAACACTCATAGTTTTAGTACCTGATTGAAAAAACCATTTCTCCATTAAGCCAAGGATCCTTACAAGAAAAGTAATTATCTAACTGAATGCCGACTGAAACCCATAATATAAACACAGACAAAACTGTGACCAGTAAAACAACAAATTCAATAGCAAGAGTAGCCAAGGAGCAAAAATAAGCACCTGGGTCATCAGAATCTTCATTAACAGGCTCCTCGCTTAAGAAACTGCCACTGCCTGACAAAGGTCTAGTTGAAGCCAAAGACTTAGATAATAGCTGACCAAAAACCCAATCTCTAACACCCTTCATTCTACCTGCAAGAACTCAAAAAGATGCCATCTTCACAATTTCAACTATTAAACAAGAAAACTAAATGATCTAGAGCCTGAAATAACTTGGAGATTTACCCAAATCAATCCAGAGTGATAAATGATAGTTCTTGAACCCCAATACAAGACTGAAAGGAAAGGGAAAAGAGAGCCCAGTAAAAATCAGACAACTGGGTTTTGAAATTATAGGTCTAAATCAAAAACCCAATTGGAATCAGTTAGTAAAGGAGTGTTTTTCTTGGATTTGTTGATGACGAGAAGGTGGGAAGGAGAGTTGAGAGGCTGAGACAGGGAGGGAGATTATAGATAAGACAGAGATTGATGATACATACGACACACGGACACAAACAAAGACTTGATTTTTCTTGTTTGTGATTTTGTAAATTAAGAAAAAAAGAAAAGAAAACAAGAAATTATTATTCGAAATGTGAGAAAAAAGTTGGCGTATTTTTGTGATAATCGTGAGATTCGATTTTGAGGTTTGATAAAAAAAAATTGGATTATTAGGTTATTGAGTAATTATGTTAACACAAGTTAATTATTTTTTTATTAAAATAATTATTGAAATTAAATATATTAGGTTTAATTAAATCAATAAAATTACAAATAAATTAAATATAGAGATAAATGTTTTTTTTTAAATTAAATCTCAACCCTAGTCAGGTTTTAAATCAAGGAGTTTTAACATAGAATATAAAAAGAGTTTAATAACTATAAATTTTATTAAACAAAATCATTTTATACTGTGTTATAAAATAAAATATTAAGTCAGGTATGATTTTATTTTTCTAACTTGTTTTTTTTCTTTTAATTTCTAAAAAAAATAAAGAAATTATTTGATATGTTTGATATATTCTTTTATTCATATAAAAATGAGAAAAATTATTAGTTTTGTTAGCTATGTTCTTTTTTTATTCATGAGATTTACACAATAACTATCAATAAATATTTTTTTTTTATGTAAGTATATAATGATATCTCATATAACCATTTTTGCTTGATATATTACCTCCCAATTAACTTATTTTGAAAAATATTAAAAAATAGAGTATGTTTTTCAAGGATAGATTTTTCAAGGTATATAAGGTGTGTTCTTGGGTTACTGAAAATCAAAATTTTTTAGAAAAAATCATTGGCCTGAATTTTTTATGACCTTCTAATCACTTGTAATTGGGCTTCGCTTATATTTTTATATAAAAATTAAGGAGTGAATATAAAAATTAAGGAGTGAATAACATGTTGCTTGCCTTTGAAAAATAAAAATAAATCCAATTTTGGTATACAGACTTGGGCTTTCTCTAAGCTCAGACACATTGGATCACCCATACCAAGCTCACGTATTTGGATTTTATTTTTTTACATAATTTTTTTTAATTTTATTTTTTAATATTGAATTTTTTATTTTTTACAAATTCTTATGAATTTTTATTAAAATATGATATAATTTTTACTTAGTTTACGAATACGCTTTCAAAAATATTTTCTGATCTCAGGAGATATTATTTCTATGTAGCCCTACTTAATTTTAATAAATAATTTTTCTATGCATGTTTTTTTATTAAATAAAATTGTGGTTCCAATAAATAATGTTATTAGATACAGTCGGCTCTAAAACTCGTGTCTCAATATCAAATATTTATATCCACATCTATCTCTTAACTTCTTAATTTAATTTTTGGTTAAAATCATTTAGTTTTTACTTGATTTTCATATAGAATGATAATATTTTTCATAATATATGCATCCTTACATAATATATTTTTCCTTTGATTTTATTTAATCACTTTTGTATATATGTCTATTTCTATTATCGTTTGATTAAATAAAAAATTAATTTTAATAGACAAAGTAATTAAATACAACTAGGAACATGTTGTGAAATCAAATATCTTGATCTACATTTATCTCTTGATTTTTTAAATTTTATCTTTTGTTATTGTTAATGATTTTTTTTTTCACTTATTGACAAAAATAATTCTTGATTTATTTTATTAAATATATACATAATATTTTTAATTTATGATTGACAATTTTTTGTTAAAAAATACATTAAAAAAACTATATATTCAATTTTTTTTTGTTGAAAACAAATATTTAACCCACGACAAAGTGTGAGTCAAATAGTTTTTTCTTAATTTGATTATCAAGTTTTGTTTCTCTTCTGAGTTCTTTTATGCTCAAATTTATGGCTAATTTATAAAAATATATTAAAGAGAGACAAAATTGAAAACAAGTTGTTTTACTGTAATTGAATTAATTATAATATTTAATTTAAATTCAATTGACAAATAATTAAATTCACATATTTAAATAAGATAAAATTCAATTTATTTTGTTTTTTATATTCTTTAATACCTCTCTTATTAAGTATTTTATAAAAAAATTAATTTTAACATCAAATTTCTTCCTTATAGAATTGTAAATAAAAAGAGTTTACCTTTTTTGTAATATTTTTAGAAATTAAATTTCATTTGAAAAAATTCTAAACATGAGATTTCTTTTATTCAATCCAAAGAGTTCAAATATAATGTTGCTGAATCGCCTGAATATTTTTTTTTGTTACAGTCAATTTTTTTTTTCAACCCATTGGGTTGCACGTGTAAACTAGTATTATACCAAGGAGTAAAGATCCCAACCTTGAAGAGAGTTATTACTAGCTAGGGTTTCGCCAACATTTTTTATTTCCACATCGCATTTTGTTTCCAGCTGGGTTCAGCCCCAGGCAACAGGCAGAAGGACACACGAATGAGCAATGGCGACCCAGGAGATACAATTTTTTAATGGCATATCATCACAACCCAACAAATTCTGAAACTTCCCACGTTAAATTTCTTGAAATGCTAGCACTATTCAAGATAACAAACATTCCGGCTACAGGAAGCAATGCTGAAACCATAGAAATGGTATAGAGCTCCACTGCAATCATAAAAAAAGTGGATAAAACATTTCTTGGGGCCGTGTGATATCTGCCTTTTTCATTAAGTTTAGGAACTATAAATCCCCCAAAAAGCTCGAACAAGTATGAAAAGTCTAGGGGAAAAAAAGGCGAATTCAACTCTTATATCAGATTTTTGACATAGATACACCGTGTAAGTACTAGCTCACCCATGAACTACACTCCCAAGTATTGCAACTTCTGAGAGGATTTGCGTGAAAAAAGGAATCAACCCACCCACAATACTTGAATGAGCAGAAAAAAACTTAGGGCACTAACTAAATCAAGAATCAACTTCAAGGAATTCATACCTTCATAAAAATAATATTCCTGAATGGATGAACTTTCAAGCGCCTCAAAAACTCAGGTTCGCTTTATGTTGCAACTGAGGATAAGTGATTACCACCTGGAATACTCATAAAGCAAATTGATGCTTGATCTTATCTTTCATTTGTGATGTGAAAATCACAGTGTTTTTTTTTTGGTATAGAAAATTGGCCATGGCATCCCATGGATGCAGAATTCTTCATCAAACCAAGACTCGTTGATTACTTTGTCCAGGGAACTTGAGTTGACCACCAATCCTCCACTTCCCATTATATCACTGGGCAACTTGTTTCTCGCCAGCTTTGTAATAGAGCATCTTCTGTACATAAAACATCATGTACCCTTGCGCAGCCCTCACAATGTTCTCATTGACTTGAGTGATCCAAGAATCATCACACTTGTACCACTGATTACTTAAGCGCAAATAAGTCACATAGTGACCAGAATCAAGTTTACCTGTGTGAGTGACCACAGCAAACAGCTCAAACTCTGATGACATTTCTTTTGAAGCATCTGCTTCATCTCCGTCAAATGGGAAGATCCTATTTCCAAATCGACTCCTCAAGATAGAAGAAGAAAGATAAGGTGCCATGTCCAATGAAAAAGGAAATTGCAGATAACGGTCAACCTTCCTTGACATTTTACGTATGGAAGAATGTTCAAATCTTTTGATATGAAAGCATGAAACGAGTGGAAGCTTTCTTATAGACATCTGTTTTAGAGACTCCTGCCTCACCTGACACTGTTGGCAGAAGAATTTCTGGTCAGAGCCCAATCTCTCAGGTCTAGTAAATCGGTCCAAGCACCCAATTAGTGTTGATATCCCACCATTTTGGCTTGAATTCGTGCAATCCGCCTCACCATTGCAAGAAGGAGTCTTCAAAGACATAGACTTTGCAGAACTCCCCAGGTAAGGTTCCAAATCCAGAGAAATGTCCACGCATGGGTCATACTTAGTAGATGTGAAACCACAAGCTGTGCACATGACATCAGATCGCAAGATTCCAGAAAATACTCTGTGGGCAATGCAACAATCTCCATGGCCTGCACGTCCAAAAACAGTGGAGGTTTCAAAACAGAAAAAAGGATAGGTGCAACAAGAATTCCAGTAAGAAACATGTAGAATAGAATGCATATCACATTGACAAACACAGCATGGATCCAGTTATAAACATAAAACTTCTTTAAGAATAAACAAAAAAGTTTGATCTTGGATATCTTCCTGCTTCCGGGAAGTCATTCTTTTTGTGTTGCTTAATAAGTTTATCACAGCTGTTAGAATGAATATTCCTTTTTAAACAAAGAACAAGCAACCATTGTTTGCTAAATTTTTTTGATTGAGATGGCAGAGAATGGACTGTCTATTCAGCTGCCACAAGAAAACACATCCCAAAACTCCTATTTTATTTCATCACTTTCAAAAACACTCTTTGTAGCCCACCAGAAATTATGCAACTACCAGCAACAGGGAGAGGACACATGAAGTTCAGTTCCCTAGAGACAGACTAAAGAGACTGTTGATGCTTAGACTACAGTACTAAAACCGGAGAAATAAACTTAGTACGGACAATGGCAATCTGATATCTCCATCGAAATAAGAAGGTTTCAGAAGAAATGTCATGTGAAACCAGTAGAGGCATGCAAGTTTTCTAGGTACAAGTAAGAATAGAAAGCTGGATTTGAATCTAATGCAACCATCTGCATCTTCTCAGACTGGGATGAGCTTTGCAATGAGACAAAACCCTAGTAAGGACAAAGGTTGAATTAAGATGAGTATTATGGCAGGTGAGAAAATCCTATGATGAACCAAGCAGGCTAAGAAAAAGTTGACTTACTGGAACGAAGCAGATGACACCATCAAGCCAGCAGGTTGATGTTGAGAATTAGCCCTAAATCAGACAGGGCTTGTTCAACTCCTAGGGCAATAGTAATGAGACCTAAGCCCACATCCTGCAGTTAAAAGCTGCGACAACTTAGTCTTTAACAATATTTTGGACCAATTGACTGAAGAAAATTGCCAAAAGCAGAAAGGAAAGGGCCATCAACAACTAATGGAGCTCTAGATTGATGATCTTGCAGCTTTAGCGATGACAGCCAGTTCTATTCATGCTAAATGGTCCAATAGTCACTCACTCCAGTGCCTCAAATAAAACAACTAACAGAATGTGCCCTTACGCCCTAGAATAATTCTTTTGCTTTTGTCCCAATAAGAGTTACTACTTAGATAGAATATCCATCCTCAGCTGACAGGCACAAAATTGACTTTAAACTAACAGTGCATAAAATATGACATTCGTCAAAGAACTGAAGATAATGTGGTACTTTAAGCTTTAACATCTTGTCAGATTGAAGTAGTTCCAAACAAAACTAAATTTTCTAGCAAGGTTCTAATCTAAAAGTAATACAAAACTTGATTGTCCAACGTGGCTGTAATCTCAAAATAAAATTATCACACAATCACATACATCTTCATATTATCTAAAAGTTCACAATCAAACTATGTTTACCAAAACAAGACCAATCCAAACGAAGGAAAGCAGATATCCATCCACATAACGGATGCCAAAGTTATGGGCCCACATTCAGCCATACAGCAAATAAACACCCTACTTCAATTATCAAATCAGTTGAGAAAACTAGATTTTGCAGTTTCTGATTAAATAAGATGCAATTGAACCCCTCAACCAGCGCATTCCCCATTTGTCAACAAACTGCAAAACACATCTGATGCTTCATGTCTTCCAAGTTGTGACTCCAAAACCTCAAAGAAAAGTCACAGGCATGGCTAATTCAGCATGAAAATCTGCAGAAAGAGAGAATCTCTTTACCTAGACCATGGGTCTTGTGTCGATCCTTCTCCACCTTTTCATGGATCCCATCAAGCATGGAAATGAAAAACTCATGCGCATCCTGCTGTTCGTAACTTGCTAAGTTTGCTGCATGTTGCCACCAACTGCAACAAAACAAACCAATCACTACAGAACAAAAATCTCACAATTCAATGTCAAAAATTAAAATTAAAAAAAAGCCACCCGTCAGGGGTAAAACAATTACATCTACTGTAGATACATTTCCACATAATGTGGAAAACTGCGATCTCAAAACAGAGATTGGTCTCCATATAATGTACCATACCACACTCATTTCGCTATCAAAAACCCACATCAGACACAAACAAAGCTGCCAACTTCACTCAAAAACAAGCAAAAATCACAATTATGTTCAATACCTGTACAAAAACTTGGCGGGACTATAAGGCACGGGATCCCCCGAAAAAACAGCAGAAAACATAGCATCCATATCACAAGCCAGACACAGCCTCAAACCCTTACCCCCATTACCATCACCACCATTACTTCTCTTTCCACCAACAACCCCATTCTCATTACCACTCTTCTTTTGTTGACAATAATATCTATTATGCCTATCACTCAAAAAATAATTCCGTAAAGGCGGAGTATGCAGCAATGCCTGCAACACTGAATTCATAAAACAAGTGTTCCCTAAATTATTCAGCCCTCTCAACCCCCACGGCCGATCCTCTACAAAATTCAACACACTCGAATTGTTATTCACCAGCACGCGCTCCTGGATATCCGGAAGCCACGGCCGGTACTCAACAATCCTCCGTTTTTTGCGGAGATTATCGCTATTAACATTGCTATGAATATTGTTGGCCTTAGATGACAGCACCACCGCCGCGTCGAAATCGCGATCGTAAACATAATCGCGACACGCGCAGCAGAAAAGCTCTGCACGGTCGACATCGACGGAGATCTCGTGACCAGGAGCCATGGAGGCGGCGTGCGCCGCCGCATGGGAGGGTTCCGGAGGCGCGTGGCAGGAGATGGTAGCGCAGGTTACGCAAGCGTAGATGCGGGGGACAGAGGACACGGCGCACGCGCCACAGCGAGGGATCTCTGAGGGGTCACGACGGATCGAGGCGCGGCCGTGAGGTGGTTTGATGCGGAGGCAGTTTTGGAGGAGGTGGAAGGGTTTAGTGCCGTTACGGGAACGGAAATCGGCGAGGTGGGGACAGGGTGGAGGGATAGAATCGTGGCCGTTGATATGGTGGTGGTGATTGATTTTTGATGACATGGAGGAGAGTGAATGGAGATTTGTGGTAGAAGTCGTGGTTGATAGTAGGGAAGCTGGATTTGAAGGACATGGAGAGGGAGATCAACGGCTGTGATTAGTGGAAATGAAGCGAGGGAACATGGAAAATGATGAGGATGAGGATGATCTTGTGTGAGAGAGGGGGCGGGAGGTGGGGAGGGGCGGGGGAGGGGAGTGTGGTCTGTGTGGTAAAGTTGGGGTTCTGTTTTATTTTCTGTTAAGATTGTTCGGAAATGAGATCTGATTCTGTGGGGGTATTATTGGGCTTATCAAAATTTTATTTCAGCCATTGAATTCTTAATTTCTTCACTTTCGTCCAATCCAACACAAATCACCTACGTGGAAGACAACTCTTTTTAGAATTAGTTTCGATGATAAATAAATTTGTTTGCTTAATTAAACATTAATGAAAAGAAAGAATTTTTTTATAGATTTATACGTTAAAATATGTAGAATTTATAAAACTGAGGGAAAGTAGACTTAATTTAATTATAAAAAATATTTTTTTATTAGAAGATAATATAAAAATATATTTATTTTTATCCAAATGTGCTAATCATATTTGGAGATATTATTTTCACGCTAAATATAAGTAATTCTTTACCTTCATACTTAAAAAAATTATATTTATGATGAAGTTTTTATTTCTATTAATGCATCTTGAAAGCATGAGATGCCTAGCTTCTCTCATCCTTTCCAAGGCCACTTCTATGGATCGTGGAAAGCATCTATTATTTCTACTGTCAATACCATTGTTATTAAAACTGGTTCGGACTCCATAATTTTCATAACCAAAAGGACTAATTTACAAAACCATACAACAATGAGGACTAAATTATAATCTACTCTATACAACAGCAGCCGTTGACCGACTAATTAAAAAAATTTTAAAAAGTACATTGTCTCGTAAAATATTACTTATTATAATAATATTATAATTTATTTTTACAGAGTTATTCTAGTTTTATAACCCTAATTATAAATTTAACAAATGAATCTAAATTAATTCGGGTTATTTTTTTAATTATTTTTTTTAATTTTATCTTTTAATATTTAATTAATTAATAATTTAACTTTATAATTTATTTTCATTTATTTTATATATGGTTATTATGATCTAATAATACTGGTCATGAATTTAACAGATTAACCCAGATCGATCCAACATGTTTTCATTATAATATTTTTTTTAAAAGAATGTCGTCTTAAATTTTCTATATTAAGTTATATTTTTATCGGTTATTTAGATTATTTTTGAACCTATTAAATTAACTGAATCATATTAAATTAACTCTTATATAATTTATTTATTTTTTCTTAAAAAAAATTAATTTCTTTTTATTTTAGATTTTTTTATCTAACCGGTAGTATACCATGTGTCAACCTTATAGTATCTACTTTCAGAATTATTAACTGAATAGCATAAACATTTTCACTTCAAAAAAAAAAATCTAATTGTTAATAAAAAAATAATACTCAAACTACAAAAACACCAGAAATCACATCAACAAAGTCATTTTAATCCATCAAAATGCTCTGTATAATTGTCACGAATCCAAATATATGT
>Ga0307515_10013266_pt1 | contig 15412 bp, 10 predicted proteins | sample 17_EM_MG_FD_194513 | JGI IMG/M metagenome (GOLD analysis project Ga0307515, IMG submission 194513) | Populus trichocarpa ectomycorrhiza microbial communities from riparian zone in the Pacific Northwest, United States - 17_EM | ecosystem: Host-associated > Plants > Roots > Unclassified | place... | reverse complement strand
AAAGGGTATGTCCCTTTGAATATGCACACTATTCAAGATATTCCTGAGGATTTGTTGAATTGTTCGATAGCTGATATGGTGGATGATGGAGGCCAACGGATGTGGGAAACGTTTGCTCATTTACTTCCATTCCAGGTGGTTATGGTCTTGGTAGGTTACAATCCTCGTACATCATATATAGGGGGAGATAAAGCTTACTGAAGGCATTCTGCAAGTGGCCCATTCTCAGTTAAATCGGCTTATCAGTCTAGGAAGAGAGTAGAGATTTTCAACAAGAATATGACCCTTTGTGGAACATCATCTGGGATTGGAAGGGATTAGAAAGAGTGAAAGTCTTCCTTTAGACAATCGCTCATGGTGCTATTATGACAAATGAGGTTAGATGGAGAAGGAGAATTACAGCTAACCCTTTTTATAGTCATTGCTTGACAGATGTGGAAACAACCATCCATGCTCTTCGAGATTGCCTAAGAGCACGTGGGGTTTGGGATAGAATTGTTAGGGCCGGAGAAAGGGAGGCTTTCTACTCCCACAACTGGTACACCTGGCTAGTAAACAATTTAAGAAGTAATCATATGAATTCTAGTAGGAAGGATTGGGCGATTGAATTCGGGGTTGCATTATAGCAGATATGGAAGGAGAGAAACCAATAAATGTTTGGTTTTGTTGCTAATTCTTCCCATAACATTGTTCATGTAATCAGGAGGCTAGTTGGTGATATCAAACAATCTATGTTTGGTGAATTTGGAAACATAAATAATATCAAGCATATGGATTTTATAGGGTGGAGATACCCTCCAATAGGTTGGGTGGAGATTAATGTGGATGGTTGTAGCAAAGGAACCCAAGAGTGGCTGGTGGTGCTGGTGGAGTCATAAGGGATGATATGGGAATGTGGATTGTTGGTTTTGCTATTAATATTGGGATTTATATGCCAGTATGTGCAGAACTATGAGCAGTTACCAATGGTTTGAATTAAGCTTGGTCCAAAGTATCCCAACAAATTATTTTGGAATTAGATTCTACCTTGCTTGTTGATTTAATCATTAAAAATAAGATTAACATTGACAAGTATTATAATTTAATCATACAGGCTAGAGATTTATTATCAAAAGACTGGGAGGTGCAGGCGTTTCAGAAACGGATTAGCTAGTCAATTATGATTTATCCAGAAGTTTATTGGATAGATCATCTAGTCTTCTTAATGACCTTCCTGTAGGTCTTTATTATAGTTTGTATTATAACACAATTAAATCAACTTTGTCTCGCTTAATTTAATTGGGCTTTCAACCTAGAATTTAACCCAAAAAACAACATGAGCATTTACACCAAATAAACTACCAGACACAAGAAATCTGGCTTCAAGCAGAAGAAAAAAAATCCGGCTCGCATGGAAATCTAGCATCTAGAATTCTGTCATTACGAACCTCGACCTATTTTCACATTAGATTCCATACATAGATTAAGCAATTTGTGTGAAAAAATCGTTTCTGAAGCAAACATAACAAAGAGGACCTTGAATAAGAAAATAGCATATGAGATGTGGAGGTCGAGAACCAAACAAATGCCACCAACAATTTCAAGCTTTGTGATGGAAGCGGTAAAATAAATTCCACTTTGTAATCGTCATAAGATGTACATGGCTTAGGTACAAATGAATTACATTGTATCAAATCTCATGTATACCTCAAAGTTCAAAACTTTTATACAGAGGCAACACCAGTATGATGCACCACAACATCCTGACATTGTCCTCAAAACTTCAAATTATTACAAACCATTAGGGCGAAACCCTGTAGTTTTCGCCGTCCTTTCTGGTGTGAGGGAAGCAAACTATAATCGCAAACATCCATTATTCAAATCATTTTCCTTCACAAGTACATAATTTATCAACGCTGTTCAAAACCTTTCAATGCCTTGACATGTTCTTCGTTTTATTATTTCAAAATAACTTAAGATGCAGCTTATAATGACACAACGGCACATCTTTCAGCTTCCCACAAATTAGTCTCCTCCAGAAAGCCATCCTACATTTGACACAAAATTTCATGAGGGTTTTCGGAAGCATAAAAACTCTTTAAGTTGTGAGAAAGTAGATACAAGAGGGATATCGCAATAAGGCCTAAATAATATCCACCCATAAATGTTTAGATTCGAGAGCGACTCAAAGCACCCACTTATTATTCAACCACAAGGAAAATCTAATTGTAATTCTTTGCGAACTTTTAAGTTTATCTTAAGATGACAAATAATTTCCCTCCAAACTGAATTTTATGCACGCCACCTGCAACCCCAGAGGGTCATTTAAATCCCTACAAGAGAACCTACCAGAACAGAACTCCAAAGGTGGGAGCAACTATTGAAAGTATAAAAGGAAACATCACAGGAATAATGAGACCCAAAATTTCCGTCATGTTCACATGTTGTTTAAATGATATTTCTGAAGAATGAACCCTTGAACAGAGTTGAAGTATTTCATGAAATCCCATCAGCTCAGGTTTCACAAGGAAATCCAAGGAAAGAAATGATGATTGGTATTGCTGCTGATGGTTAGTAAACAAAATTATCACAATACAGATTATGTAGTTAGAGCCAGGAAGATTGGGAGAATTCCATGCATTTTCACTAGAAATTTGTATGTTAAAGTCAAACCTAAACTTAAAAAACACAGGAGAACATTTTTAAAAGCAAAACCTCAGAAAGTCCATCATACAGGATAAACTGATGGGTGTGGAATATAATACTCACAAGGCAATTTACCTCACAAACAACATGATTCGGCACTGGAGATTGAAGACCTTCCACAATAAAGTTGAGTGCATGTCTTGACATTGATAGATATCCTGCATATTTTGAGATGGTTAAAGGCACAGTTACTTTGACCATTAAGAGACAGATGTTGCACAAGCATGCATGTCTGTCCACATAACACTAGCATGTGCACATGACAGAATGCTCAGGCATGTACAGTTCAGAAATCAGGGATCTGAAAAACCAAATCACTGCTCACAACTTTAAACTTACCTTTAAAAGCATTCAAACACCACCAGCTCACCTTATTTGTAAGCTACCGAGGAAATCAGACAGCCTGAGAATAAAACAAATTATTAATGGAAGGGATCAAACACAGCAGTAAAATAAATGAAAGACAAGAGTGTCATTAGCTACTTATGTGAAACATTAAGAGAGTAGGATCAAAGCGAACCAGATATTTTTAGCTATCACAGTCTGTCCATCATCAGCTCCAAGATGACGTAAAACAACTTCCTCCAAGCGGCCATCTCGATATGCATGCTGCAAATTGAGAATAGCGATGATCGAGAACTTTATGAGACACTGAAGTTGTTAGCATAAAATGTGCAGAAAAGCAACACATGATTGAGAAGTTATCCATTCATGATACCATATCATATGTTGCTACTTATGGTCACATACTGAGCCATCATTAGTGGCCCATCCATGCAACAATACAATTTCATATTCCTACCTTCCTTTCTTTCTTTCTTTTTTTGTCTGTTTGGCTCAAGGCTGTTCATTCAAATTCTATCAAATCCAAAGTAACGTTTTACCAGTAGTCCCACTTAATAAACCATCAAAGGTTTGCTACCTTCTACTCTGGAAGAAAACGTAAACAAGAATAGCTTGACTTCATCAATCAGAAATTGCTTTCTCGAGTATAACAGCTAGTCAGAGAAATTTTAAGAGCGACAGAATAACTTTCTGAAAACAGAATCATTATGAAATCCACATGCATTAACAGCACAACAAAAGACTCTTTTTTTCTTATTACTAATATGCAACAAAAGCAGGTGCTTGAAATCTTGTCTATTTACAATAGCATTTCTTAGCTGGTTAACTTCCAAGCAAAACTGCCAAAAACATACCACAAAATAGAACCAAAACGAAAGCAGAAAAAACAACACTTTAATCAGGACAAATACATTTTCATAAATACAAAAGAAAAACAATAAAGAAATTGCGAGTTCCATCTTTCCCAATGTGATTGTAAAAAAGAGCTGCTAGAAAGCCAGAAAGACTAACCCAAAAGATAAAGCAGAAGAAATGTTTCCAGCATGCTAAATTGGTTTGAAATATACATATGTAAGCTCATGCTCAAAATAGATAATTGTCCTGATCACTGAAAAGAGTAGCCTGATCTAAGATCCAGCTACACTGCTAAAAAAACCATTTTCATCACTTGATCCTCAGCACAAAAGATTTGTGCATGGACAGGGCATCCATGGAGAGGGTCTGTGATATATTAATTCTCGTAGATACCAGGTGGAGGCCTATATGCAAAAGAAATGTAGTGAAGGAATGATTATCAGAACATCATTAAAGGTGCATAAATGATGGGTAGAAGAACAACATGGAGGTTGTTGCAAAACATCAAGAACAGGGTGGTTGCATGTGCGATGGAAAGATGATGACAGAGATCAGAGGCAGATGAGATAATAGCAGGTAGTGGATACGTATCAAGATGGGTTGCTACTTCTGTTTGCTAAGTTGACAAGGCATCCTGTTGCATTTTTCATCCCAAAAATGCAGTGGTGCTTCTATAAACAGCATTTCACTGCTTTTGTGGATACCAAGTGAATTTCATTGTTCCTTGATTTGTAAACATTTTCAATTCAATTGGTCATTCTTGAATGAAGATTCACTTGGCATCAAATTTGTACTGTGCGCTCATGCTTTCTCAAGATTAGCCAGATTGTGCAGTGTTCCTTCATACCTTGTCAACTGTTTCTACCATGATGTGCTAGCAACGACAAAAATTCCTATAAAACTATAAACACCTATATAAGAGTACATGCTGCTAGTCACCAAAGATGACCAGCATTTAGCAAAATGTTGCACATTGATTAAATGCATACAGGCAACACATAATGGATTCTGTAAATTCCAGCATAAGTCAATTGATTGAGATATTCACATGCACCACTAGAATAAGCATATTCGTTACTATGTCTCCCTCCTTTGTAGATTGCATGGACATAGACATAAATTGAACATAACATGCACCGAAACACATAGACAATATTTGTTTATAGGACCATGCTATGCTGCAGTTCAGAATTTTTTTTTTTTTTTAAGCATAAAGAAAAATGTACAAGAGTTACTAATGTATTTTATATTTGTAAGATTTTGATTATGAACTAAAATTTTAATGTATCTAAAGTAATTTTTTTTTCAATTATTGAGCCGACAACATCTTCGATCAACTCGGGCTAACCAAAGCTATCCCCTAGAACCCGTGACTTTAATCAAATAGAAATATGAACATGAAAATCATTAAAATAATTTTTTTTATTATGATTAAAAGGTTATTATTCAGATACAATTCATAGAATAAATTACTCCACTCAAATCTAATATAATTTGAAAATGCAGATATTTTGAATTCAATTTCTAAATTCTAAACCAAATTTGAAATAATAACTCAAATATATTCTTAATGAATTTAAAAATTCAATATATTTATTTAATTATGATATTTTAAATACAATAATTTAGAAAAAAAACCAAAAATTAAATTGAAAGAAAAACCAAATAGGCCATGGGCACGAGCCTGGCTTGAATTAAAAAGCCTAGGCCGCGCACATGGGCTTTTTTTTTAATTTTGGCCTTATGATCTCCCAACTCAAAGCACCCTTAAAACAATTCAAAAACACAAAATCAAACCTTAAAAAAATCTCTCTCAAGTCGATCTACTTTTACAGACAACAAGAAGGCCTAAAACCACCACCATCAAACTCCTTTCGTCGAATGAAAACCGACAACTTTCTCTCTCCTCTCCATTTTCAGACTAGTTTCTCTCTACTCTCTCTAACCCATAGACTAAAAAGTAAACAAAATGAACTTGTATACCAAAATAAAAATTGTCATGAATTTGGAATTAGCCATATATTTTCTTCATGTTTCACATTTTAGTCTTTTATCTTTTAATTTGCTATTTTAAATTTTTAATCATAATTTCAAGCCTAATTTCATCTTCTTAGGCTGTAGAAGGGTCTAATTGCTAGAGAAAAAAAAGTTTGAAACTAAAAAAAAAAAAATAGAGGAGCTTCATTGTTCATATGCAGTGTAGCTAAATAAGAAAGGCGAAGTCTTTCAGATGTGTAAGATAATGGTAATAGTATATCATCTGAGTAATTGAATCCTTCCCTTCCTCCTAGAGCACCATATGCTCCTCTCCACTTGTGGCACTATTACTGCTACCAGCCAGTTTATTTGGTAAAGTCTTCACTTTCAGTCCAAAGGGCTGAAAGCTAATCATGCTCACTACAAGAGAGAAATGGGATCACAAGGGAGGGGAAGTACACCCCTTTATGCATGCAAAAGATATAGAAAAGAAAACTAGGGCTTGAAATCTAACTCTACTTTCTGTAAAAAGCCACTTCCACACTTTCCTAACCCCAGCAGGACTGTGTAAGGCTGCCACAGAGGCACATATATAGCACCAAAAAATATGTGTGTGCACGTGTGAAAAGCAACATTTAAGACAAAAAAAAAAGGAGTCTTGAACATATCTGAGGTTACTGCCTAGCAGCACATGTTAGAAGCCGATAAGAGAAGTATTCACCAGCAGGGAAAGGGAGAAAAAATGGGGCAAACGCATCTACAGATGATAGATAGTTTTTGGTTGTCTAGCATTTAATGAGCAAAAGAAGAGTTGACAGAAGAAAAATGTCCAAACTACAATGAGAATCTCAACGTAACATTCCAATGAACAGACCAAGAGGGCACTTTACCTTGTAAAAACAGCTGGTTCCAAATGGGCAGTTCCCATTCCCAAAGTCGAAGTGTTTACAATCTATTGACCTATAAAACTCAAAGTAATTATATTATTATTCAACAAATTAAAAAAATCTCGAGTTTTTTTGGTTATCTACCTAGTTTTTAGTCACCAGTACAATTTATATACATGAAACTAATAGCCTACATCATCACAAAACAGCCAACCAATCTTCTCTGAGAATATGCAAGATGTTTCTGTTTTCCTTTTTTGCCATATCAAGAAAAATGACAGTTATGTCTTAAAACATTTCCAATATCAGAACATAAATTTCACAAATTCTTACAGAGTTATCCAAAAATATAACGATGATCCAGGAATTGGGTAGAAGGTAAAGAAGCAGTATACTTATGACAAGAAAATCACCTGAGTTTTGCCTTGTAGGTATCAACAATTTCCTGTTTTTCCTCTTTAGAGGAATACCAAATAACGCTTGGAATGACAAAGTATGAAAGCTTGCGACATATTGGGCAAGCCCTCAATGAAGTATTGACATCCATTCCAGAGGTTGGGGAACTACTACGCCAGTTCCTAATACATGATATGCAGAATGGATGATCGCATTCTGATAGCAGACCAAACTTTCGTTCAGCTGCCGTGGGCTTTGAAAGTACACGATCCAGGCATACACTGCATTCTATTTCTTGACTATATTTTAACAAATCAAGGTTCTTTTGCTTCTTCTCGCATGCTTTCAAATGTTCATCTCTTTCTTCAGGTCTGAAAGGGTGTAAGCAATGCTTTCCACAATAGGCACACAAGTCACCGTGAATATGGGGGCATTTATCTCCACGAGGACAACTACCAGCAGCAGCAAATGAACAGATAGATCGGTCAGCTGGTTTAACATTCCTAGGCTCTATAACCTCACCATCTTCTAAGAAGTCATGTTGTGCAGACTCCAAATTCCATTCTGGTGCAGTGGGAGCAATAAAGGGTCTACTTGAAAGCTCTGGAGGAACACCCGGTACTGTTGTCACCCCATTCGATACATTTCTTGCAGGAAGGGCCAGGGACACGGAATTTGAGCCCAGAGGTTGACGAGGAACTGTCAATGAAGATGATGCAGTAGATTCAGGCCTAGAAGGTTTAACATGTTCATATCGGCATCGACTACCATAAGAGCAGATACCTTTTTGATAAAAGGTGCAAATCTGCATTAGCAAACAATTAAATATCACAATCATTTCACTGCATATAAACAATCAAACACAGAAAAGACAAAAAATAAAACCATTGCTAAAGCATAGTATTTACATTATTTGGAGGATCTTTCCAATCATGTGAAAATTCACAATGCTCCCCTTTCAAGCATGCCCCATGAGCAAAAAACTTGCAAAGTACCCTGAAACAACAATAATAATAATAAAAAAAAAACCCACAAAATCATGATCAATAGAACTCATTCGTACCCCCAAAACCATAACGAAAAAAAAAAGAAACAAAAAGCAAAATCCCATCTTCCACCTTATTGCATCCTCTTATTATCATTCAACTAAATACGTGAGAATCAACCATATCAAAACAAAAGCTCAATCTTGATAAACAAAGTCTAGCACTTCCTAATCCATTAATTCCATAAATTTAACCACTAATATTTTAATCATTTCCCTACAATTCTATTAAAATAAACACGCCATCAACTAAAAGCTGAAAAGCATGCATTAATCACGAATTGATGATCACTAATTAAACAAACAAGAACAAGAACATGAGCAAAATCCAAGAAAAAATAACAAAGCAAAAAAAATTTGAAAAGGTTAGAGAATTAATTACCTTTTAGACATGGAGAAGGATATTAATTTGAAAGAAAAGGAAAACGATTTTATTAAAAAAAAAAAGGAAAAAGAAAAAGAAAGGATAACTGAAACCCTAGCCTGTCTGGTGCCTGTATTTGTTTAAATGGTTATTATTATTATATAATGATTACCAGTAGTAGCTGGAAAGAAAAGAAAACGAGAACTAGAGGAGGAGATGAAACGGAAGCGAAATAGAAGGGTGTCGTCGATCATGTGAATTTGCAATTTTTACAAAAAAAAGTCTCTCTCTCTCTTCTATTCTCTATCTATCTTCCAATTGGTGCGCTTTATCGCCTACTTGTTAGGGTTCATTTTGGCGGTTGTTGAAGAGGAAGGACGGATTGTACAAAAACAAAAATTGGCTAGTTTTGAGGGGTCGTAGTGAGATTATTGAAAGTAAAAGGGTGTTTATATAATTTTATAGCTTATTTCAGGCAGTTATTTTTCATAATATTTTTTATATAAAAAAAATTTTTATTTAAAAAAATTATTTTTAATATAATTTTTAATAAGATTAAAAATTAATAAAATAATGATTTAACTGCTGCGCTAAACATGATTGTGAAGTTTGATGGTTTTTTTTGGCTATGAAGGTATCTAAGGTAAGATTAATTGCTTGCTCTTATCTTCAATGATGGTATCTAAGGTAATATTAATTGATGGTTTTACGCTATCATACGAGTAGTGTGGAGTTAATAGCTTGATTGATGTTTAAGTAATGATAATTTTTTAAAGTATATTTTATTTAAAAATATATTGGAATAATAATTTTTTAATTTTTAAAATTTATTTTTTATATTAGCACGTTAAAATAATTTATAAATACTAAAAAAATAATTTAATAAAAATAAATAAATAAATAATTTTTTAAAAAAATACTTTTAAAGGAACTAAGTCTTTTTTTCTAGGCAGGTAATTGACATTTGAAAATAGTAAATTATTTTGTTTGGTCCCTCTCTCTCTCGGCTCTTAGGGAATGTTTGGGAACGCGGTTCAACCCGTGTTCCCAAAAAATTTGAAACTTTTTTTTTTGCTAAAATTTAATATGATTTGTATGTTTTGGATTGTTTTGATGTGCTGATGTCAAAAATAATTTTTAAAAAATAAAAAAAATCATTGGCATGCATTTTGGCACGAAAAATTATTTAAAAAGTACTCGCAACCACACTGCCAAACAAGCTTTTACCTTTAGTTTTGTGGCTTGGTGCATTGTCTTTTTCTTTTTCTTTTTCTTTTTCTCTTTCTCTTTTCGTGATCAGACAATGCTTTTATATTCAATTTCGAAAAAGAAAACTCACCCGAATCAGGTTTTTTAAAGAGACTCCACTATATTCCTGGATGTAGCTAAATTGAATTTAAAAGAACAAAAGGCAATTGAATTGTTCTTTTTAATAAACTTAAGGAATTTGTTTGTCTGCGGGGATGTAGCTCAAATGGTAGAGCGCTCGCTTTGCATGCGAGAGGCACGGGGTTCGATCCCCCGCATCTCCACGTTTCTATTTTTATTTTTTTTATCAATTTTAATTTTGCTACTTTTAAACAAATATCTTGAGGAGTTTTAATTCCGGTGTATACAGTCCACTGAACCGGAGAAGTAGATTTAACCAATACCAGCTTGAGAATATTCCAGCTGTGAAAATAAATAAAAAAATAACTGTAAAGTATTATTGAATCAGTTTTGCAAAACTGATTCTCAACAAAATTTGCGAAATTGAACAATGCATTTCCTAATCAGTACCATCCAAAAAATATAAGCAAAACACACGAGTGCAGAACATGACCTGGCAGGTGTTTATTGGTCCAACAACATTGGCAACCAATACTTTGCTCTGATGAACATTCTCTCTCCTCATTGCTTGAATGGATAAGAAAATGTTGAATAGAAGATAAAACACAAGAAAGCACCATATCCACCATTAGCCGATCCCATGTCGACCATTCTATCTGCCCACATCTCCTCCTCCTCCTCCTCCACCCAAAAGCCACCACAAACCCCATCATTCTCCAAAACCCACCTGCCCATTTCCCCCACCAAACAAGCTCCATTTATCTATTAGTTTAATATGCTCTATAGTCAATCGATTGGTTACACGTGGTATTATTATATTTATATAAATACATGTTTATTGTTAATAAAAACTTAATTTATCTTTAATATTCATATAATATTAGATTAATGAATCTAATATTTAATTTATTAATCTATAGTAAAGAAAAATGTTTTGCAGAGGAGATTATAAAGTTATTATAATTATGGGATTCTTATTGCTTCAAAGCGTTGTTCCTAAAATTTCTTAATCGATGCTCTCTTAAATATTAGACATTCATTACATCCGTAGAGACCGGTACATATTATATTCTTTCCTTTATAAAAGTAAGCAATTGTTCTCATAAACTAAGGTATAAGAGATACCTAAAACTAATATGTAGGTGTTTGTCATAAGACATGTACACTGAATTGACCTGCATGAAAACTCCATGTAAAGAGATCACTTATATCTATGGAAAGGCTATGTGACGGTTGTGTAAGTGATTCTTAGGCTTTAGATCACCAAGTTATCTTATATAGAGAATGTTATAATTTGATTTTATTACATGTTATCTTAATCGAGGTAACGAAAGACATATATTAGTTATAACATGAACTATATGAAGAAATTTGAGTGATCAATAGAGGATTCATCATCCCAGATGAATTAGAAAAAATATTTTATCTGCTCTCAAATAATATTGATTGAAAATTCCTTAACCAAGGTGGAATGCAATTTGAAAAAGGTTTTAAATCTTATTCAAACAATCATTTACTATTATGTAGAGAACAAACATGATTTAACATAACAGACATAATTCATGCTTTAATGTTAAATTGGAATATTATTGATGAAAAGATATTAATTATATTGAGAAACCGGTCACCAAAAATTTAAGTTAAACTACTAATGTCTTTTCTAATATTTGGGGATCATGACATGCAAGGGCGAAGCCAGGAATTTTTCCTGCCATGTGCTATTAAATAAATAAATAATTTTTTTAAGATCAATTATTAACTCATGTACATGAATTTTTGAAGTTAACAGTAAAGTTTTAATTCAAATACACTACCCAAAATATTAAAAAATAAATTTGAAAGTACATAACATTAAATTGAAAGTAAAAATAAATCCACTATTGAAGTTACATCCTTCGATGTTTTGTGGAATATAATTCATCTATAATCGAATCTGAATCGATATTGTAATAACCCCTCAACCGGGATAAAATAACAATTTCATTTTAACTGGAAAACAAAGTAATTAATTTTTTTTTGTTAGCACTACCAAGCTCCGTTCATCCTAAAATTTTAACCAGATTTTATTCAATATATTTTAAGATCCCTCGTAAAATTTTAGCTCAATCTGATGGTCGGACTGAAAATTACGCCCAATAACGTAAAACTGGTCAAATTGTGATTTTTCATCAAATTTCTGAATTTCTCCAAAAATTCTGAAATTTTAACCCAAGCTAAAACATCATATTAGAGGGCTTCACATAAATTTTCAGAAGTTTTTGATAAATTAATCAAGAATTACAAAAAAAAATGTACATAAAACTAGTCAAAAATAAATATTGATAAAATCTTGACCTGGGCTATAGCCTACCCAAGCCTTTAACATGTCTTCGCCCTTGATGACATGTTACTAGACGATGCATCTGATCTTCAAATATAAATTAATCAATTGTTTAATTGATAATAAGTTAAATTATTTAATTAGAATTATAATTTATATTTGCGCCAATATGAATCACACACATTAAGAACCATTAATCATAAATTAAACTGGGATGATTTAATTAAGTATGAATTGATTAAAATATATTTTAGAAATTAAGGATTAGAATATGATTAATAGAGAGATTATATTTCTAGACCTAGAAAAATCAAGTAGGGTCTTAATTGAGTTAATTTCTAAAATTATCCTGAATAAATATATGAATATTATTCAGGTGCTAAATTGATATTTTTATAATTTATAGGGTTTTTTAGATTTTCCTATAAATAATAAGTTACGCCTCATATTTTTAAAAGAAAAGGTGGTTGTCTGTCAGACAGAAAAATTACAAAAACACGAGTGATTCATGTGGATTGTCGTTGGAAACCAGACAATTGAACGACTTGTAGTTTGCGATAACTTAGTCTTTAAAAAATTATTCAAAGCCGAAAAAGATTAGATTTTCAGGTAATAAATCTCTAAACAACTCAAGATCTATCTAACAGGATTTTAGAAACTCCCGAATAATTTTGTTTTATAACTTCCGTTGGATGCATGATATTCGGAACTCAACACTATCAACACTCAATGCCACCATTGCAGCCACCACAATATTAACTGTGCCATTACCCCTTCCCTAGTAGACCCTTCACAAACTTTTCACATCTACTACGGCACCGCATCCAGTGCTGCCAATTATGGCTGTACGGTGGCAACTCCGACAAGAAAGCTTCTGCTGAGCACGTCTATGATGTCCCTGATGGGTGGAAAGAACGTTAGGTCTCCAAAGTTGAAAAGGGTACCAACGGAACTGATCATAGTGAGTTCTACAATCCAAAAAAGAGAACTGAAAAGGAGCACTTAACATTTCTTGCTGGTTTCAGGCAGCTAGCTCCAAAAGATGCTGTGTAAATAAAACCTGGCCTTGTCCGACGTGGACTTGCAAGACTTGATATCTACTGCAGATGGTGTGGTGAGCGAAGAGAAGAAAGACGGGAATGGACAGCTGTATTATGTTTGATGAGATTGATGGTGTTGGGACACATAGCTTGATCAAGGTTACTTGTGTTAATAATAAGTTGTATGCTCATTTTGTCAACGCACCAACACCTGGAAGGAATAGGGATCAAGAAACATTGAGGCATCTTCATGAGTCATTTAAGACTGCTGTCTAGTATTAGAGGGGCGTGCGTGAAAGGCTTGGTTTAATACGAGCTGAAGCTTGATTACTTGTTCTGGGTGTCTTTGATCTTCAAATTTTATGTAAAGAAAAGACTTCTTGTTTTTATAAACCTTTTGTTATAGCTTATAATGTATCTTTATTTGTTAATTTAATTTGTAGGTGGAATTTTGCCCTTTGAAACTCAGCACCAGCAAGAGATAGAAATCAAGTTTGTGAAATGTATTCTGTACTGTGGTCATCTTATGATATATAGTAATTGCAGAAAGTATACAGCAGGGAGTTTAAATTAACAGTTGCTAACTGAGATCATGACAGGTGAACATTTTGGCGGTGAAAAAGTGAATTAAGATGTTGGACGAAAAGCATGGAAGATAAACCTGACAGATCTCAAGTGATCATCAAAATGTTCATTTCCATGATGTTCTGTTTCATAGTGTTGGCCCTAACTATAGTGTAGCCGTTCACTATGGATAGCTCTTCATCAACTGCTTCAAGTATCAATATTAGGCATGGTATCAGAGAGAGACACATTGCCCTGAAACATGAGCTTTTGAACTGGATAGACATGCATATTGTATGAATTCCGTATTCTCCGCTGGCTTTTTAGTTGAATTTGTTCTTTAATATAGTATTAGAGTTTTGATAACCAAGCGATTATAAGTTCGAATCTCATCATTTCTATTTATTTGATAAAAATTAAACACAAGGTAGTGTGAGCCTATATAAATTTCAAGCCCAAAGAGTTTTCACTTGATGGGGTGTGTTAGAGAATAATATAAATCATATCATGAGACCTTACCTAAAAACTTAAGTTATTGGGTTGAGATGATTTTTTGACACTCTGACTTCTGCTGCCTTTTTTTTTAATCAAAATACATTCCAACAATGGTTTTGGTATCAGTAGTAATACAAAATAGATATTTACATATTGCCAAGGAATTTTATAGCTTCGGTTAATGGGGACTCTGATAATTGTTTTTGAAAAAAGACTCTGTTTGATAAAAATTTTAAGAAAATAACATAGGTTGGAAAAGTATTTGAAAGATAATATAGTTTGAACACAACTATATTTTTGAATATATATTTTGTATATAACAATAGTAGTTGTTTAGTCAAAACTAAAATTCATGTCTTATACAAATTAATTACACTAAACAAAAATCAACCTAAAATTTTATGAAGTTTTAATGGCTGAAAGATAAGATTCAAGATTCAATGTGGCCAAAAAAGAGAAACGAGATGAGATGATGTGGTATAAAAGAGAAATATGAAGAAAAAAAAAAGGAAGATAAAAAATGGGTCATCGATACATATCGAAGTTCTGAATTTTTTTACATACCAAACATTGTTAGAAAAATTTTAACAAAACAATTCTAACTATACTTTAAAAAACCTTCAAACAAGGTCTTAAATAACCCTACATTAACCCTGAACAAAATCTCTAGCTAATTAGGACCTTGTTTGGTTTCAAGGTGTGGTTAAAATTGTTTCGTCAAATTTTTTTTAATGGTATCAGGTGCGTCGAAAACAAAGTTTAATGTATCCCCGGTGATCCATTATTTCTTTATTTTCCCCCCCTCATTCTCTCTCCTGCTACATCAACTTATTTTCTTATTTTCTTGATTATTGGATCTTAAATCTTATCTCTTAATCATTTGATCTTCATAAAATTTTGGATTGATTTTCGTAAATGTTGAATGAGACATGAATTTTGAATCAACCTCAATTACAACTCTCACTTATGTTATTTTCCCAAATTTTTTACCAAACTTTGCTAGAATAGTTACCCACTGTGTGAAAGCTTAATTTTACATGTATCCTATAGTAGAATACTTTGAATTCCAGCTTAAAAGCAAAGCATTTTACCATCAAATAATATTCTGTC
>Ga0307515_10013265_pt1 | contig 15412 bp, 15 predicted proteins | sample 17_EM_MG_FD_194513 | JGI IMG/M metagenome (GOLD analysis project Ga0307515, IMG submission 194513) | Populus trichocarpa ectomycorrhiza microbial communities from riparian zone in the Pacific Northwest, United States - 17_EM | ecosystem: Host-associated > Plants > Roots > Unclassified | place... | reverse complement strand
CGATGGCCGGCCAGAATGCCCTCCTAGGGTCTGGTTCTCTCCTGAAATTGACGCTTCTAAGTTTACACTCCGCCTCCTCTCAGACACTCCTGGAGGCTCCCAGTGACTAAAATACATTTTGCTGATGGAGATCACTGGAAAAGAGCCATGGAGGAAGAAAGCACATTGATCCTGCTGAATAACACCTTCTCCGCTCTCAACTCCCGGGAAGCACGGCAACTGCAAGTTAAGCCGATTGGCTCTAAGTGGGTTTACAAGACTAAACACAATCCTGACGGGTCCACACGGTACAAAGCACGGCTAGTCATAAAAGGATATGAACAGACGGATTTCGGTGAGACATATGCCTGTGTTGGGAAGCTAACTATGTTTCGGTATCTCATCTCTCTCATCGGGAGATACAGGTGGAATATGGACCACTTGGATGTAGTGACCGCCTTCCTAAACCCCGAAATTGACAATGACGACATCTATATGACTTTGCCAGAAGGATGGCAAGAGGGACTCAACGCACCAAAGATCGTTGTCAGACTCAGGAAAGCTCTCTATGGCCTTAAACAAGCTCCACGGCTATGGCACGACGACATCAACGCCTTTCTACTCTCTCTTGGGTTCGCTCAATCCCTTGCGGATCTTAACCTCTATCTTTGTAGTGACGGCATTCTGATACTTCTGTATGTCGACAATATCTCCATGTCATATCCAGAGGCCGCCGCCAAAGCTGCGATTGCAGTCAAAGCGAAACTCTCAGAGAAATACAAGATAACGATCGTCGGCCCAGCATGCCAAATCCTCAGAATCGGAATCCACCACGATGGTACCGGGGTCAGTCTCGGACAGAAAGCCTATATCATCACAATTCTCAGACGATTCAGCATGGAGCACACTCACGATGTCTCGACACCCATGGATCCCAATGTATAAATGGACTTGGCCAAGGATCGGGGGGAGAAAGAATTGGAAGATATCACAGACTATCAAGCAGTCATGGGATCACTAATGTACGCAGCACTTGCAACTCGGCCAGATATCTCGTACGCGGTCGCTGCTCTTTCTCGTTACAATTGCGGCCATTCACCAGCCATATGACCGCTGCTAAAAGAGTCCTTCAGAATCGCAAATCTACAGCCGATTTTTGACTACACTTCAACAGCAATGGCATCGGCATCGACATTAGTCTCATAGGTTACTTGGATTCCGATTGGGCCAATGACAGCACGGACCTCAAGTCTCAAGGAGGCCATGTGTTTCTTGCCAGCAATGGAGCTATCTCGTGGCAGTCTCGAAAGCAAAGTCTCATAGTCATGTCAACTCTCGAGGCTGAATTCATCGCCTGTTCGGAGGCCTCCAGAGAAGCACAATGGTTACTCCAATTGCAGAAGGATATTCACAGTTCTAAGAAAGACTCACCACCGCTGCCAATCAACTGCGACAATCAGGGTGCTCTCACTCTTATCACCACGGGAATCATCAAAGCTCGAACTAAGCATATCGACGTTTACTATCACAACAGTCGAGATCTGCATAAACGGCAAATAGTCAACTACTCCTACGTGCACACGAACGAGAATGTGGCAGACATACTAACCAAGGCCTTGACAAAGGATAAGCATGAGAAATTCACAAAGGCGATGGGGCTATGGTAATAGAGGTCAATTTAAGGTTGGATTTAAGGAGGCTACTATGGGAATCACAAGTTGCGCATCATGTTTGTTTGCTTGTTTATTTGTGTGTTTCTTGCTCCACAGAGCGTAGCAAGAGGGGGGAGTGTTGCATATACAGGTCTCAGCCAGAGATGAGCCTCGTAAGGCCAGAGCGGAGATGTCTTGTATGGCCGGAGCAGAGGTGTCTCGTATGGCCGGAGAAGGTGATGTCTCGTATGGCCGGAGACGGTGATGTCTTGTATGGCCCGAGATGACTGTTGACTCTGATACAGGCTGATGGCATTCAGCCATACTTCACTCTCATATATATTGACCTTGTGGCCCTCTTAGATATATGACAATCAAGCTTCTAGCAGTCACTATTTCAACACTTTAAAAAATTCGAAAAGCGGACATAGCTTTTACACTGCTGAATCTTCTTGTTACCTAGGAGAACAAGATGCGAAAATATATTTGATGAGAGGATTCCCAGTGTCGTGGTCCCAGTCATGGAGAATGAACATGTAGATTAGATTAGATTGACTGATTAGATAGCTTAGCGCTTAGCATTGAGATGCACTAATCAATTGAATATCGATCTTTAGCATCACTCCACCACTACGATCATCATTACTGCATCATATCGTCTCTTCTACAACAATACCACGTTAGATTTCACACTAGCACGCAACGACTGAACAATATCAGGCTTCCGTTGAGTTTCCAGCGAGCAGTTTACCTACTAAATTCCTTAGCATCGGCGGCGGTTCCAGCAGAGTCGTGCAGAGGCGGGGATTTCAACAGACGATGGAGCTTTTAGGAGACAGGATAAAGAACCCCAAAGCGGAATACTCAGAAATTTAAACACAGAATCAGAATTCAGATCCACATATTCAGTTGTGAATATATTGACGGTTTAATGAAATATGACATACTCGACTTAAAGATTGAAAAAGTAACCGATAAAATTGATCAGAGAATTCAAATATCGTGGTCCTGTAGCGAGCGCAATGGTTCGAATGTCACACGTTATAGAGTGCCATCTTGTCCGTTAATTTTTCAGCTTTTTCTCACCAAAAGATCCATCACACCAAATAATTACTACTTTTACACCAGTCATCTTTTAACCAAAATCTGTCACACCAGTAATGTCGTACGAACCATTACGCTCGGTACAAGTACATTTTGGGAGCTTTTGGAAGAACTGTACGTGCTCTAGTGCTCTCTGGTTTTCTACCCTGGTCAGTTGCTACATTCTTGTTGAACCAACTCTCACGTGATGTGGCTCCATTCGAACCTTCCCAAACGAGTGATAGCCACGTGCCCTAGTAGGGTCGCTTATCTGGCTGGTGCGAGTGATGGTGAATAGAGATTTAGATCAATGGTCATTGCGTTAGCGATGACTGTATCATAATGGGAGTTATGATATGGTGATTGTTAAGTGATGTAGAGTCATTAGATGGTTATGATGGAGTCGAGCGAGGTAACATTAATGCCACACGAAAGTTAAGCGCAGATTTAGATGGGATTCTGAGGTTAGGGTTCGTTGTTGAAAAGAGGATTGGTGACGAGGATGTACGAGAGTAGTACCTATGATGCATCTGGCCCCAGACCTGTAAGTTGGAGGTTGTTAGCAGACACTACGATCACTAGTATCTACATTTGCAATTTTGCGCACAAGCTGCTAACACTCACAGTTCCATAAGGTTACAGAGTAATTTCACTTCTCCAAACATTAAATAATGTGTAGATAGACAATGAAGAAGGTGACTGATTGCAAGATAAAGTTTGAATTGTTCGTTAAATGAAGTTTGGACCTTCATCGCAAATGTCCGATTTACAGGTTTGGGACCAGACGCACCATATTTAATTTCTACTCTAATTGATGTGAATTTAAAAGACTTTATCTACTTATCTTTACTAGCTGCACCTAGATTTGTTTTATTACCGACATACATATGGATACTTATCATGCAGAACACAATATGAAGATGCGCTTTCCCATACATGCTCCCTTGGTCAAGATGATGTATGTACTCTACTCTATGATACCATTTTCGCGTCTTGAATTGCCGAGCCTACACTCTCAGGATCCGCCTAAGACCGCATAGTTATGCGACAGCAGTTATAGGTAATTATTGTCGCATCCGCAGTAAGGCACAGACTCCGGAAACAATATCCCAACTCTGCCCCCCGTCAGGACCACTTTACCCCCATCCGTAACCGAACTTGGTGCCAAGACGCAAGCTATGTTCCCAATCGATCGAACATGCACACTTCATCTACAGTTTAGCAATCCTCGAGCTTGTATGTAGACAGTAGCCGCAGTAAAGCTTCACTCTAGGTGTTCCTGAAGCTTGGGCTGTTCTGGATTCAATAGAGTTGACAGGGTCATAAGACTAATGCAGTGCGACCATGGCTGAGCCTCATTCAAACTTTTTGACAACGTATGTTTGGAAGGAGGTTAGTGTTCTGCGGCTATGAATATGAGACTTGATGGGTATTTTGGGTGATATCATAAACTACCATGACGCAGCTTGCAATGTGATAGTAGAGTAGTCCGCGAAACATTCAACCATCACACTTCCCAACCAACACACCATACATCCAACAAGACGAATAGCTAACAGCATCATCATAAAGTAAGTACCCTAACTGAAGAGCTACTCGGAGTCTAGCTGATGAGGGATATGTGATAGATGTCTACCCTCATTGCTCGTCGTGCTGTGGTCTACTTCTACCCACCCCCATTCCCACAAGGCCATCGCTTCTACTGCTCCAGTGAGCTCGAACTCCTATTTGCATGCAAACTGGACACTAACTGGGTGGCTCAGAGACTTACCCGCTATGTTGTGGGAGTCCACCTCCCCAATCTCCAAGTCCAACGTAGGGCCATCACTTCTACTCCGGTGAGCTCGAACTCCTAATAGCATGCAAACTGAAAACTAACTGGGTGGATCAGAAACATATCAATGAAGAAACTGATCACGGTTCCCTCAATGACAGCCTAGCCGGCGTCAAGTCTGATTTTTGCCCAGTTCGTTCGTCACTTTGGATTGTTTCGCTCAGTTAGACAAGGTAAGCTCGGAAACTAGTCTTGGGATACCAAATAGCGTGATAATATTTTATTAAGATACTTCCCTTATGAAACTGAAACTAGATCATCTTGAAGGAGCAGACTGCCAAGATGGAAAATGGTTTTGATAAGAACCATAAGGTTGATAGTAAGGTTGAAGCTCCGGGCAACAGGATGGACGGCAAGGTTGACCGAATGTTGTACTTTCTCATTGACATCTTTGTGGTGAAAGGCGGCTTGGATATCTACTTCCAGTTGCAGAAGCCCAAGCAGCAGTAGGAGCTTTGTTCTTTTTCATTCCTTTTTTCATTATCTGTTTTAGGGGAGTACTTGGGCATGGTTTGGACTTCTTTTTCTTTGCTAGGTTTATTCCTTGTTATAAACTGCCTGCTCTGCCGTTCAGGTAGCTTCTGTGTACTACTAGGTTTCTTTCTTCTTTCTTCTACTCTGGGTGGGCTTGCTTGCGTATGGTTTTACGAATACACGCACCGGATCAACCGGCGATACTGGGCCCCAATATCAAAGATACAGTCCACTGCCGACCCATGTGACATTTCTCTAGCCAGATCATCAGAAAACAGGACTTTGCGTAGCGACATACATCGGGGGTACCGAACGCAGGTACACCCGGTACGGTGATTGCCCACAAGCTAAGCTGCACGCGAATTGACGTAGATAGTAGTCCCGTTTGCCGACTAGAGTCCGCCGACGGCTGCTAAACGTAGGTGGTAAACAAGGCTGAAATTCAGGTACGCCTCTACGTCGTTACGCAAAGGGCATAAATTACGCCATTTCTAACGGGGCGTAAGGGTGTACGGGCGTGGGTACGTCCTCAAACGTTTTAGTGACGATGACCGCAAACTTAGAGGAAAGTAAGTTCCTACAGAGGGGACTGCTTTCTGTGTACTTCCGGCCAGGTGGGTCTCGGATACATATCCCTTGCTGTTGGCTAACTCGTTCCACTCTGCTTCCCAATCCATATTGTCTTCCATGTTTATTCGTGTCATGCTGGTGAACCAAGGTAAAAATGGATGATGTTGACATGGGCCTGAAAACAGGGCCCTCAAGAGTAGTTATATAAGGTCTTGGAGTAGTCCTGAAAACCGGCCCCCCAAGTGTTGCGGCTCCAACCACCATCGTGATCGTGCAGACCATACCATACCACTCCGCTCGAGTAAGTCGCTACAAAAAAAGAGGCCCAGAAAATAGGTACCAGGGCCCGCTTTTTGAAGCCAAATCCCCGAAAATGGGTTCGTTTTTGTCGGAACATCGTTTGGTAGAGTACTTTACATGGGTGCTAACATATAATCAAATTCTAGTATGCCCCGGTTCTGAAGCAAGCAGCAGCCACCCATAGATACGGAAATGGTATTCTGGTACACTTAGCAATTAATACTTGGGAACGGCAAGGACGACCTCAGGAGGAATTCAGAACGGGGTCCCTCAACACAGGTTCATTGGTTCCTCTGAGAGCCAATTTAGTAGAACCAAGGGTATAAAGAATCCAGTTAATATATATAGCATTCCAGGAATACGAAACTCGACGGTTTTAACACCCATTGCGGGTCCTACTTTACAGGCTCCATGGTAGCGTTTGCTGCATGAGCCGTGATGATCTGCGGGCGGCCAGGGCGGCCATGTAGCCGCCGGGCTATTTGCAGTGCAATGGAGGCCGGGACTGACCTGAGCTAAGGGTGGCCGGCCTGGTTCATAGCGCCTGAAAACAGTGACCGGAACGCTTCGGAACACTGTTCTCGAAGGATACGAGTCTTTGACGCAGCAATCTGATGTCATAGGTGACCTCAATAAAGACGGAACCGAAACAGTATATGCGTGGAGATTCCGGTGATTTTCCTTAGAAATGACAGTTGAGTACGACGTCAAGAAGGTTGGGTTCCTGTTGGTAGTGGATATCGTAATGCCTAACTTGTGATTCAATATCACCAAGGCGGTATTGATATATATTCTTTCGAGATGATTCCGTATCTGGAATTCATGTCAGTTAAGATTGTCTCCTCAGTATATAGGGCAACGGTAGGGCAGACGCGCTGAAGTTCCGAATCGATGCAATCCCGTTTCAATAAACGCGCACAGTACAGGAATAGGACGATGGAAACGTTTATAAATAGCACAGCCGAACAGTTGAGGATGTATCATGGCAATGGGGAGTACAGCGCGATAGTGAGGGCAGGATGTTGCGGGGATTGGGATTTATGACCTTAATCCTTGGTTCGAGGCGGGTGATGTTCGATCACCGATAGGCGCTAATATCAAGCAGAGCGTTTTCTCACCTGAAGGTGACAAATTGTTCAAATGTGTTTCCCCGGAGCTTTTTATACAACTTCAAATTTTTTGTTTTCAAAACCAGCTCCACAGCTCCAATTGATTTTTAGTTTCTTACTGCGCTTGCACAGGAATCACCTGTAGAATGGCTTTCCGGGTTGATTTGTTTGTGATCGGGGAACATGCAATTCGTATTTGCAGAGGAACTGTGCCAATCCACTCCTGAGATTTCTCTCCCCTATATCTCCACAACCACACAACACTCTCTTAATTAGAGAGTGCAGGATCGCTCATCAAAATCCTCACGAAAGGCCACTCAAAACGCATCAATTCTCTATGTATGTGCGTGTGGTTAAATAGAAGTGGTGGGGTTTTGGAGTCGAGGTGTTGTTTGTTCAAAGCGTCCTCTCCCGTATAGGATAGCGTTTCGCTGCTAGAACGCATCCCCGAAACTCCCAAGGCATGCAATCATAGGCCCTGCTTAGGTGCTCGCAGAGCACAATACTTGCTAGGTAGGTACATGCTGCACGCTCCTGCCAATACAATCCCGTTCTCTTTGCTTAGTGTGCAGTAGACAAAACCTCTTAGGTTTCCACCAGTCATTCCTGGTTGGTCGTGATGTGGATAGATAGAGTATGTGCCTGTTGGACGAATAAAGAGGAGTGGCGACGTGCCTTGCTTCCTGGTGGATTGGAGTTTTTGTTTTTTGTGGGGTTTGCCGCTCGAATGATAAATGATGGATTCTCCAGGGAACTATCGAGTGAAAGACAGCACCGTACTGCACTGCTCATCCGCGGGTGCAATGAACCATGATCCTTCACTGCACAGAAATGAAAGCGTGGCGGTGCGCGGCAATTTCTATGGTTGCAACGCATGGCTTTGTCGCCGTGATGGGATGTTCTATGGGCTGTACTGGTGATCCCAACTATTTGCGGCGGAGTGCATTTTGCCTGTTTCCCGATACGGCGGAGTTGGGCGGCCTAGCTTCAACTGTCTGACGGATTTCCCGTTCGTTTTCTTCGGGGAGGTGGTTAACTTCCTCACGACACCTCGATATCTGCCTGCTTTGGAGTAACTGCACCACCACTACCACCAGTCCCTTCCACCACTGCCTCTCCACCTCACATATATAGGAGGATAGCATCTATAGCAAGCGAGTGGAGTGGCTGCTGTGACTAGAGTTTCTTCAGTTCGTCTCCTCTCTGACTTCCCCTTCTTCCCCTCCCTTTCCTTTCCTTTTCTCCCTCGCCCTAGCCTCGCCTCGTTCTCTGCTCGCCCATCCGCCGCGTCGCACAAGAAGTCTTGCTTCCTCCATTCTCTCCCTCAAACAAAACCTTGCGATAGTCCATCACAAGCCCGATAGACACCTCTCTCTATTTCTCTCTTCTGCTGCGGACAACACCATTGGGCTCGGTTCCACTAGCTACCGGTATGTTCCTGCCACACTCGCGTTTAGTTTTGGTGTTGTAAGGGACATGGGTGCTCTCAGAACTCCTTTAATGAGAGGACACGGCCCGAATTCAACCGGTCTCCTCTAAACCACACCCTCTATCGTATTTCCTTCTTTATCTTCGAGCATACTTTTCATCTTTAATCCTTACTAACGTCTTGTGCCTTACAACAGACGCAGAATCCTCCTTTACTCTCACCTTTGCCCTTCATCAGACAAACAAGAATAGCCATTATCAAGCTTGCTCCTCACTCCGTATCATAGCAACGATTCAGTGGTGACTTTGAGGGGCAACGAGCGAAGCTTCGTTCTTTGAACTTATCCGCTTCGTTGCTTGTATCGAGTACGTTTGATGGCGTCCTCATCATCGAATGTGGTGGGCGTGCACTATCGCGTAGGGAAGAAGATTGGAGAGGGATCTTTTGGTGTTATCTTTGAGGGAACAAATCTATTGAACAGCCAGCAGGTTGCCATTAAATTTGTATGTTCCATTTCACGTCGCGCGTTTTAATTAGCTAACCTTTTCGTGTCGTAGGAACCGAGAAAGAGTGATGCGCCACAACTAAGGGACGAGTATAGGACATATAAGATTCTCGTTGGATGCCGTTAGTTATACTCCTATTGATATTCTTGAGCCGAATATCCGTTGCTTACATGTCGCTTCAGCTGGTATTCCCAATGTATACTATTTTGGTCAGGAGGGATTGCACAACATACTGGTTATTGACCTGTTGGGACCCAGTTTGGAGGATTTATTCGACCATTGCAACAGACGATTCTCGATCAAAACCGTTGTAATGGTAGCCAAACAGATGGTAAGTCAATCCCATGGACAGTGCATGTGTGTGATTATTTACGGTGTTTCAGTTATCACGAGTACAAACCATCCACGAAAAGAACCTCATCTATCGCGACATCAAACCAGACAATTTCCTGATCGGGCGACCAGGGTCTAAGGCTGCTAATGTAATTCACGTTGTCGATTTCGGTATGGCTAAGCAGTATCGAGACCCCAAGACAAAGCAGCATATTCCTTACAGAGAACGAAAAAGTCTGTCGGGAACTGCTCGTTACATGAGTATCAATACCCATCTTGGACGCGAGCAGTCTCGAAGAGACGATCTCGAGGCACTTGGGCATGTTTTTATGTACTTTCTCCGAGGTGGTCTTCCCTGGCAGGGGCTCAAGGCTGCAACCAACAAGCAGAAGTACGAGAAAATTGGAGAGAAAAAGCAGACTACTGCCATCAAGGAGTTGTGCGAAGGATTCCCTGGTATGTTACCATGCATCTTCAGCTGTGAATTATTCGTTGTTAACGTTATTCTTGCAGATGAATTTAACCAGTACTTGAGCTATGTTCGCAACCTTGGTTTTGAGGATACACCTGATTACGATTTTCTTCGTGACCTGTTCACTCAAGCCTTGAAGAATAGTGGTGAAGTAGAAGATGGAGAGTACGACTGGATGAAGCTTAACAACGGAAAGGGTTGGGAAGCCATTTCCAAGCATTCAAACCATTACCATCATGGACAGAACCCAAACCACGCCACGACGGCTGGTGAACTGCGACACGTCCCTCCTGCACAGGTTCGCCAACCAAACTCAGGTATCCCGTCCGGTCGTTTAAACGCCCCGCAACCCCCGCCACCGTCGCCAGGAAAAGCGATGGGGATGAAGCGCGGCGACGGGCGAAGCGCTCCAAACGCTCCCCAAACGAAACGACCGAGCGTACCGGCGGGGGGCTTACAACAACCGGGTTTAGCCACTCCCACGGCGAGCACCCAAGCCCAATTCCAAGCATCGGCGACCAACCTGCCTCCCACGGCGAGGGGGCAGTCGCCGCAGGTATTGAACCACCAAGCTAGCCAGAACCGGGGAAACCCAGACGATAATCCACACAAAAAGACGGCGTGGCAGAAGATTCAGGCAGTGTTCTGTTGTGGTAAGTAATTAAATGTGTGTATCTGAGACGAGCTAACCTAGAGGCAGGTTGATTTATACTTAATATGCTGAGAGTTCTCAAATCACCGATTCCCGATTCCGCTGTTTCTTTGTCACCTGTTTAATATTACCCTCCGTTTTCGACCATTGCTTTTTGCGCGATTCATTCTCGACTCTCCTTTATACAAACGTTGATGACGATACGAATCAGAAAACCACTTTGGCGTGTGGGACAGCGGAAAAGGGGGTTGACCTTGGTCCGCTTGTGCTTTTTTTTCTTCAAAGTTTTAGAGGGCGATGATCTGTTATGGGAATGGATTACATCAATTGACGGGTTTGTTACTAAATTAGTTTCCGCTGTTTGTTTGGCATAGCGTGATTTATATCCGGAAAGAGGTTCTTTTTGTGTGCTCTTCCCTTTTTTTGCGAAGGAATTAGGGCTTTTTCTTTTATGTGGTTTGGTTCGGTGTACTCCTCGTTGTTAATACCTACTCGATTAATTATCAGGACGTGCTCACGTTCGGATAAAGATGGGAGATTCGAGGGTTCTTCAGCTGTGTTTATTCATTACCATTTTACTGTGTTTCCTGTGTTTCCTGTGTTCCTTTCTCGTCTGTCGTGCATCTTTTGTATGGGGCCGTGGGGCATCATCAACAGTTTTAAAGGACATCTCTACAGCTTGGTTGTCATTGCATGAGTCTTGTGTGTTTCTCTCTGTTGCATATTTTTTTCTTTTTGAGGTAAAGTGGGGGGCGAGTGGGAGTCGATAGGTGGGAATGGGAGGTGATGGGAGGTGAAAGATGAGAGATGAAGAGAGCGAGTGAGAGTGAGAGTGGTTCCTGTTCATTGCTTCATTTCTTGCGAATAATGTCTATAGCATGGGAAAGCGCAAACTAATGCGGTTCTCCTCTCCATCTTTGCTTTTGAAATCTACTCTAGAATGCATAGTAATCATAGGCGAACCATCGGAATCGAGAAGCGGCCAGCTGCAGGTATTAATTTGATGGGCTTCTCTTCGTTCGTCCGGCAAATCTACTGCAGCAGCTAAATATGTACCCCACCCCACCACCTCCACCAGCCCCTCCCCGCTTGCTTTCCCCGCTGTCGCTGTGGAGGCAGCAGCTTTAAGCCCAGTTGGTGGCAGCCAGCTATCTGATCACCACCTACCGACTCAACACAATGGTATACGATCTCAAAAACCGCAACGTTCTTGTGACCGGTGGAAGCCGCGGACTCGGCGCAGTTACAGCAGAGAGGTTCGCAAAAGAGGGTGCCAATGTGGCAATCAACTATGCAACCTCTGCCAGCGCTGCAGAGGAACTGGCAGAGAAGCTCAAGGCTACATACGACGTCCAGGCGGCCGCAATCCAAGCGTTCCCCTTCCCCCTCCCCTCCCAATCCTCACCTGTTAACCCACTCCCTCAGTGACGTAGGCGAAGAAGCCGAATGCCACCGTCTGATCTCCGACACAATTGAGACCCTCGGTGGTTTAGACATCATCATCTCGAACGCGAGCTGGACCCGCATAGCAGCGTTCTCGAACCTCACCTCCCTCTCCGGCGACGAATGGGATAAATGCTGGGCCGTCAACACAAAGGCTACCTTATTCCTACTACAATCCGCACTACCGACGTTTACCGCGAACCCGGAGGGTGGCGTGGTCCTTGTCACCTCCTCGGCTGCGGCTACGAACGCGACGGGCTCCTCAATGGCGTATAGTGTTTCCAAGGCTGCGGGATTACATCTGATGAAGTGTCTTGCGGCGACTCAGGGACCAAAAGTCCGCGTTAATGCTGTACAGCCCGGGATGCTGCTTACGGAGTGGGGGAGGGCATTTGGGGAGGCGAAGGTTGAAGCTGCTAAGAGGACGAAGCTGGGGAGACTCGGGGGTTTGGAGGATACCGCTGAGGCGTTCGTATACCTGGCGAAGGCGGATACGGTTACTGGTGCAAGCTTGAAGATTGGTGAGCTTCTTTTCCCGGGGGGTGGGGGAGAGTGCTGATTGTGTGGTAGATGGAGGCGCGTTTGAACATTAGAAACGTGCTGGCAGGGAGGGTTCTGAATGGAGGAAAAATGATGCAAGGATTGCAGGGAAACTTGTACTTAAATACTTGCGGGACAAAGGCGAGCCACTGAGACCCGCCGCCGGGCTCATGAGTTATGATGGGAGCAAGAGCGTTGGTGTGAAGGTTTATGGTTCGGGTGATCGTACGTGAACAGCAGTAGACGACTACCCAAATATTGTGGACAGCGGTTCAATTGGTACTTCAATATCGGGTCTCAGGACAACGTCAACCAGCGTGGAGAACTCGGGGCACAAAAAGAGGCCCCAACAAGTGTGAGCGTTGAATTTGAGAGAGCTCGGGGCTGGTTGATTGGTTGATTGGTTGAGTTGTGGTGAGAAGGCGCTGTCATGTCCATCCATTTTTGTACCGCGAGTAATGAAGTGGAGGCACGATGCACGCTGCACAGATAAAAGTTGACCATTTGGAATCGCTAGCAAAGTGTTAATTCCCCGCATATAAGTCGCAATAAATCCCAAAAGCAAAAGCAAAAACAAAAAAACAAAGCAAAACAAACCCACAAACGGAAACCCGAAAACCGCAACGATCATCCCACATTAATATACACACCACTTCTCCAAATAGTCTACACGTCCATCTTGAAATCTCCATCACGATCCTCTGCACCAACTGTCCGCGCTGCAATCTCTTCCTTGATCTGCGCCAGCATTCCTGTAAACCAGTTCTGGATATCCGCTTTAGTGATATGCCTCTTCAATCGTTTGTTCTCCTCGTAAAGATCATGTGCCAACGCCTCAAGCAAATGCTCATCTGTCTCCGGGAAACAGATCCTGATCTCCCCTGGGTTCTCCGAGAAGAGTGTCTCTTCTGGGCTCCTGGGTTTGAATGGGGAGCCTTGTGAGAAGAGACCATGCTGGTAACAGAGTACAATGGTGGTGTAGACGCTTGTTTTCCGGGCTAGCTCGGTGACATCTTCGTCCGTGCGGTTGCGGGTGGAGACGATTTGAGTCCAACTGCTTCTTGTTAGCATCTGTGGCCAAAATACGGGCGAAGGTGGGAACATACTCATCCCTCAGAAAGCATCTTCTCCAAATTGTCTTCTCCGCGTTCTCAATTTCAGCTCTTGGCAACCCGGCAAGCCCAATAACTCTCAATGCCCAGTAGAACGATTCACCATCCAAAAGCTCCCCCTCGGTTGGTTCCATGAGCGTTAACAGCTCTACCAAATCTTCTGTCACCATCACCCCACCCGAAACAAGTTGCTTAAACGATGTCCGGAACAGATCCCTGAGCGCTGGTAGCTTCTTCAGCTTCCTTGCATACTCCTCAGTGGCCAGATGCACGGCAGCATCAACGTCAATGGCGCTGTGTGTAATGTGCTTGACCGCCGAATATAGCCGCTGCTGAATCTTGACAATCTCAAGTCTAATGTCGTAGGCTTCTATTTCTTCTACCACATCTATATCTGATGCGCTAGCGTTCTCCAGGGCGGCCAACTTTGCCAGTTTTCCAATGGAGAGTTCGATCCGCTGGTTTAATAGCATGGATTCTGATTTTGTAGCAATACTGAAAAGAGTGTTTGCCGCAGTGTCGTAATCGCCGAGACTCACATCGTGGATCCAGGATAGCTTCGCATACTTGGGATTTCCTCGTAGGAATGGCGACAGGTACCGCTCCCGCCAGCTTTCAAACCCATTGAGAAGAGTTTGCAATTTTCCATTCTCGATTAGGTATTCGTACATTTCGATGGCGAAGGGCTCTCCAAAACGTTCAAAGTAACCTTCCAACCTCTTGCCAACCTCTGCCTTCTTCTCTTTCAACTCATTTACAGTCTCGGAGTTCTGTTGCGCCGGTATACTCTCCACTAGGGACACTTCGGTCTTTAACAGTTCTCCAGAACAGATCTCAACAAGGGTTCTGTAGTCTTGGTAATCCTCGGCGATCCCGTAAGCATGCTCGATAAGCCCGTAGTTGACCAAAGGCTTGATCCATCCGCCACGTGAACGAAGATAACGTTCTCGGACATTGCGGCCTTCTTGTAATATGTCGTCTCCAACCGCTGACTGTTGCTCACACCAATCTGCACGTTCCTCGAATGACCTGCAGCATATTTCGGCGAGATGTACAAGTTGGAGACCAAGTTTTGAAACAACATCCTGCCGCTTTGGATCCTCGGTTGGTCCCCAGAGGGCCTTTATAGCAGCTTCACTAAGATCGCGTTGAATTGACAAAGCTTCGAGAAGGAGAGCATCGCTGGTCCATGGAGCTAGATACCCATCCGACTTTTCCAGAAGGCCATTCTTATCAATACCATGCTCACCAGAAAGCTCGTAGAGCTTCGCATTGTCAACTCGGAATTGCCAGGCCCTCTCGAGCGCACCAATGATGATGTCGTTGGCTTCGGAATCAGAAACCGCAAGTGATAACTGGTTTTTCTTCCCTTTATCGGGCATCAAGGCAAGGCTCTTTTTGACATGGCGAAGCAGTTGGCCAATTTGCACCACCTCGCGTTGGAACCATGTTCGGACTGGGTCGTTGCCGGTAACATCAGTGTCTTCAGTGGGGACATACTGACTTATAACAGCTCCGAGCACCCCATCCCCATTTTCTGGGTCTTCTCGTAGATGTTCATTTCTCATATCCCAAACGGCGCGGGCGGCTTCACACTTTTCAGCATCTTGGAGTAGTCTCCAAAGTACTTGCTTGGAAACATGACCGAATGCTCCAGTTCTGAGGTGTTGAATGAGTGCACGGAGATGTTGGGAACGCAGTTCAAGGTGGCTACCAAGAGATGGTAACATTGAAGGAAGATATGGGGACCTGGAGCCGAGTATTTCCTGGCTTATTTCCAGAGCCGCGTCCTCTAAATCCTCAAGTGCGAATTTCACTTCCAATCGCCCGAGAAAATTGAGGGGATTCTACCAATAATTTAGCCATTATTTCTAGCATTGTTGCCTTTTTTTTTGGGGGGGGGGGGTGTTTAAAAGCATTTTGG
>Ga0307515_10013264_pt1 | contig 15413 bp, 14 predicted proteins | sample 17_EM_MG_FD_194513 | JGI IMG/M metagenome (GOLD analysis project Ga0307515, IMG submission 194513) | Populus trichocarpa ectomycorrhiza microbial communities from riparian zone in the Pacific Northwest, United States - 17_EM | ecosystem: Host-associated > Plants > Roots > Unclassified | place... | reverse complement strand
GGATCAATCCCAACAACGTCCACCTCATGCTTTTCTTGCTGCCCGACATCACCATGCTGCTCATGAGTGGCATCCCGATACAGGAGCCACACATCATCTCACAAATGATCTGAACAACATTCATCTTCAAAATAAGGACTATGATGGTCATGATCATATTCAAGTGGCAAATGGTGCATGTTTGAAAATTACTCAAAGTGGTACTTCCACTTTATCTTCCCCATCCAAATCGTTTGTTCTAAACCAAATACTACTAGTTCCAGATATTAAAAAAAATCTTCTTTCAGTCCATTGTTTCTGTCAAGATAATAACGTTTTCTTTGAGTTTCATGCCTCTTTTTTTCTTGTGAAGGACTACTTGGGGAATGTCCTGCACTGGGGACCACTTCGTAACGATCTTTACAATTTTTCAGTGTCGTTTGCTCGTCTTCAGCCGCAAGCTCTTTCTAGTATTCAAATCTCTGCCACTTTGTGGCATCGGCGCCTTGGCCATGCTTCCTTCCTGGTTATTAATAAAGCTATTTCCTTTCTCATTACCAGTAATAAAAGTTCTATTTGCTCTCACTGTCAAATGGCCAAAAGCCATGCTTTGCCCTTTTCTAATTCACATATCTCTGTTTCGAAACCATTAGAATTATTATATTCGGATGTTTGGGGGCCAACACCCATCTTATCAACTACAGGTGCACGTTATTACATAAGGTTTTTAGATGATTCGACCAAATTTTTATGGCTCTTCCCATTAAAACTCAAATCTGATGCATTACAAATTTTTCAAAAATTTCAAGCTGCAATCGAACGTCAATTTAATACTAAAATTAAAGTCATCCAAACTGACTGGGGTGGTGAATATCGCAGCTTAAATCATTTTTTACAAACTCAAGGAATTACTCATCGAGTAACATGCCCTTATACGCATCAACAAGCTGGTGCCATTGAAAGGCGTCATCGCCAAATTATGGAGGTTGGCCTTGCCTTACTTGCTCACTCCCATTTACCAAATATTTTTTGGGAAGATGCCTTTTTAACTGCTGTTCATATCATTAATCGTTTACCTACTCTAATTTTACAACACAAATCACCTTATGAAATGGTCAATAATTCTAAACCGGATTTCAATTTTTTACGAGTTTTTGGATGTGCTTGCTGGCCCTACTTGCGTCCGTATAATAAACATAAAATGGATTTTCGATCCAAAACGTGTATCTTCATCGGCTATAGCAGTGGTCATCAGGGGTATAAATGCTTAGATTTCTCCACTGGTAAAATATATGTTTCCCGTCATGTTGTTTTTGATGAGTCTCTCTTTCCCTATAAACCACCACAAACTGTTGTTCCTTCCATTCATGAAACTCTTGTCATTCTTTCTTCTAATCTCCAGTTATCATATGCTCGCCCTAGTTTTTCTACAGGTTCTAATTTTCAAAATGCAGCACCACTTCCACAGAATATGGCAACACCAACAGAGCCTCAATTTGATTTTGATGTTACTACAGCGACCTTTGTTCGCGATCCCACTCAAAATCAACATGCAGATGACAAAACCCCTCCCTCTTTAGTTTCTGTTCCTCCATCTCAACCTCAAAATACCCACCCTATGACTACCCGCAATAAAAATAATATCCACAAACCCAAACTACCTTCAGAATCTCATATCAGGTACCCACTCCCAAAAGCTCTTATGGCCACTGTTACCAACAATGAACCTGAACCAACATGTTATTTTGAGGCCATTAAACATCCCAATTGGAGAGATGCTATGAACAAGGAGTTCGATGCTTTACTGCGAAATGGTACTTGGACTTTAATTCCTTCTCCTCCTACTGCTAATATTATTGGTTCTAAGTGGGTGTACCGCATTAAAAGGAAAGCTGATGGCGGTATTGAACGTTTCAAAGCTCGCCTCGTCGCTAAAGGTTTTCATCAATAGGAGGGTGTTGATTTTTTGGAAACCTTCAGTCCTGTTGTAAAACCTACAACAGTCTGCATGGTTTTATCAGTTGCTATATCCCGTGGTTGGCATCTTCGTCAAATAGATGTCCAAAATGCCTTTTTACATGGTTTTTTGCATGAGGATGTTTATATGGCTCAACCTCCCGGTTTTCTTCATCCTCAATACCCACAACATGTGTGTAAACTTCATAAATCTATATATGGTCTTCGTCAAGCACCACGAGTGTGGTTCTCTCACTTAACTGACAAATTGCAGGCCATTGGTTTTAAAAGAAGTCAAGCTGATCACTCCCTTTATGTTTATCAACATGGTTCTATTCTTCTTTATTTTCTCATATATTTCGATGACATTATATTAGCAGGTGCTGATCTCAATTTCATTAATCATGTGATAAGCCTATTGCAGTTTGACTTTCCAATAAAAAATTTAGGTGAACTCAGTTTCTTTTTTGACGTAGAAGCTATTAGAAGTGATGAAGGCCTTTATTTGTCTCAACGCCGCTACATACTTGATCTTCTTCTTTGCAGCAAGATGGACAAATACAGATCTTCTGTTACACCTATGTCCATGTCCCAAATCTTGAACAAATTAGATGGTGCCCCCTTTCATGATCCACATTTGTATAGAAGTATTGTGGGAGGACTTCAATATCTTTCTTTCACCAGGCCAGAGCTTGCATTTGCTATTCATAAAGTTAATAAATATATGCATGACCCGAAAGAACCTCATTGGGTGGCAGTTAAAAGAATCTTGCGATACTTAAAAGAGACTATCTTCCATGCTCTTTTAATTCAACCTGATCATCTTCTTCAACTTCAGACTTTTAATGATGCAGATTGGGCATCAGATCAGGATGATATAAGATCAATTAGTGCTTACTGTGTCTATCTTGGCAAAAACTTAATTTCATGGAGTTGTAAGCAGCAACCAACTGTTGCCCGTAGCAGCACCGAAGCGAAGTATAAGGCTTTAGCAAATGCAGCTGTGGAAATTCAGTGGCTCAAAACTCTGTTTTCAGATCTTCATGTCTCGATTATACACCCTCCCATTCTTTGGTGTGACAACATTGGAGCCACTTATCTCACAAGTAATCCTCTCTTCCATGCACGTACAAAACATATTGAAATAGATTTTTATTATGTCCGTGATCAAGTTCTCAATGGTCAATTAAATGTTCGGCTCATCTCTACCGAAGATCAATATGCAGATGCTCTTACAAAGCCCTTGTCTTCTCAGCGTTTTAAACTTCTACGTGACCATCTCAGGGTCCATTCTTTACCCCTTTGATTGCGGGGGCATGTGGAAGAACAAATCACCATGACCAGTTCAACTGAAGATTCAAAGTTTAAAATGTCTGTAACAGATCTTTTATATGCAAAATCTATTAGTTAGGCATGTAATCTATTTTTGAATTCAAATTAGATGATGTATATGATACTTAGTTAAAATTTGTTATTCTGTAATCTATTTAAATACCTTATAATTCACGAATGACAAATAAGAAAGCATTATTCAAAATAGAGCTTTTATGTTATAAAAACGATTTGAAAATAAAAAAAATATTAATTTAAAATAAAAAAATTAATTCTTTTTAAAAATATTTTTAAATCACAGGAATAGAATAGACGTACTCCAAGAATAAATGACGTATTTAACATTACTGCCAAGCAAATTCAAGTGTGGTCATGTCAAGAGGTGAAGTGGAAACATCAACCCATCCATGAGCTTAAAATTAGCTTTCTGCTATTACTACAGATTAATTTTCCCTTTTTTAAATAATCGTGATGGCCCCACAGTACATAGATACAAGATGTGATTGCAAGGAAGGATAGTCTCAAGAGAGAATTAATAATTAAAATGAACTCAAACCTTGCAAAACACTTCTTGTCCTTGATGATAGAATAGTTTTCTCTAATGGCCAACACGATGAAACTACATGGGTACCACACAACTGCCCTACCTCTCTCTATATCTCTCTGCCTTAGTGCATGAAATAATGCTCTTTGCTTTTCTTTTCCTTTTATTTTTTTTCTCAAACTAGTAGAATCTTTGATACCAGCTGTATATTCATATGTTAAGTTATTAAACTCCACCGGGTTAAATATTCGGTTCATATGCTTTATATATATATATATATATTTTATTTTTTTTAAAATCATGTTAAATTTTGATCGAATTAATCAGGTTATGAATTGATTTATTAAATTTAATCAAGTTAATTTCTATTTAGTTTAATTTAAGATATGATTAGGAGCTTGTTTGTTTTTGTATTTTAAAAACGCTTTAAAAAAATTAATTTTTTTTTATTTTAAATTAATATTTTTTTATTTTAAATTAATATTTTTTAGTGTTTTCAGATTAATTTGATGTGTTTATATCAAAAATAATTTTAAAAAATAAAAAAATATTATTTTAATATATTTATCATATTTTAAAACACCTTCTAAATCCCGAATCGACCAAATAAGCTTAAACAGATTTAATATAAATATACAGACCCAATCTGGCCGTCCAAAAACAAAAAAACTTCGCCCAGATTCTGGCTTTCTCTAGATTCTCCACGTCTCTAGCTCGGCCTCCATGAAAATGAATGGATGCAAGAATGTGCCCTCCTCTTACTACTAAAATAAGAATTTTAATTAAGATATGCTAGTTTTGGCACTTCAATAGGGTTCTGAATTTGAAGCACCAAAATTATTAAAGTTGTGCTGATGGGATCATAACTACTAACTAGCAAGAGGTTTTTTTTTTCTTCAAAACCTATACACAAAAAAAAAATTGATTTATCAATTTATATAAAAATAAAATTCAACTAATTTTGACTTTTTTTTCTTGCTGTAATTACCTTCCAAATAAAACCACAATCAAATTTTATATCTTTACATTCTTTCTATTTGCATCTTTCATTTTTTTTTTTCTTAAATTTCCCTACTTTTCTCTTGATTTTTCTTTTTTGCTAGACTATAAACATAATTTTCTATCTTTTTTTTTTCTCTTTGCTTCTGAAATGATCTAAATATAAATCACGACTCAAATATTTATTAGATTTGATCATCATCAAATATATCTCAAAAACAATTAATACACCCGCATATATTATTTTAAATACCTTTTTTTTTTATTTCTAATAAATCTTATATTTAAACTATCAAAAACCCAAAAAGAAACCCTAATTTAAATGTAGGTTTTATTATGTGAAATCAAGAGTCATCGAGCCAACCTGTAATTGGGACCTACATTATTACCATAGCCAACTCAATTGTCCCATTTTCTTTCTATAAATTACTAGAAAATTAAATCAATGAAAAAAACATCACACAAAAGCACAAAAACTTGAGTGTTTGTTTGGGAATCACTAATGTGGCTTTAGCTTTTAACCATGATTGTTGCTTTTAAGTGTTTATTAATACTTTAAAAGCTAATATCACAGCTTTTATAATGTGTTATACTGATAACTTCAGATTTTTATCCAATTAAAAAAAAACTTTTCATTAATCCAATAGTTTTTTTTTTACATTGAATTCCATACATAATTATATTTTAAATTTTGATATATAAAAATTAAAATAACATGTTTTTCATTTATTTTACATGCAAAAATTAATTTCATAATAATTTTAACAAAACACATTTTTTTAAACCTATTTTTTAAAACTACAACTAAAAATGTTTTTTTAATTTATTTTTTTTAAATTATAACCACAAAATCTTTTACAATACTAAACACACACTCACACCCACACAAAACACAAAAAAATAAATGAGTAATTAAATTTAAAATAAATACAATAAATGAATTATGAACCCCTCAAATTCCCCGCTTAAACAGAAAAAACCATCCATTTTCCTTCCTTCTCTCCCTCCCTCTCCTTCCCTTCCCTCACTCTTCTCAGAAACACCCCCCCTCTCCCTCTCCCTCGCTCTCACAGCCTGGGACACCTGTTCTACCGTAATTCCAAATTAAGAAAATTCTTAAAAAATATTTCACAAAAACCAAGCTTCCAAAAAAACATTGAAAACCCTTAATTTTCAAACCAGTTTTTCTTCTCTCTCCGTCTTTCTTTTCTTTTCTTCCTCTTTCTTCTCTGTCTATATATATACACACACGCTTCCCTCCATCACAGAGTGGATGCCGGAGCCAAAAAAATAGCATCCCACGTTTCTCCTTCATCTTCTTTAATTTATATTTAAGTTTCCCATATTTTCTTTCCTCTCTTTGTCTGTCTACAATTCTTGAATCTTTCTTTTAACTTTCTTTAACGTACACCAAAAGAAAGGATAATAGTTACTCGTTAAAGGGAGAGAAGGAAGGATAATATGGGAGCCTGTGCCACCAAGCCTGAGGTGTTGAAGGAGGGTGAGACTCCTGAGCCTGCCAAGGAGGAAGTTGTGGTGGCAACAGGTGGTGATGTTCAGGTTGAAGATAAGGTTGTCGCTGTGGATGAAGAGGAAAAGAAAGTCGTTTTTGAGAAAGATATTGGTGATGCTGGCGGTGATAAGGTGGAGGAGACTGAGATTGTTGATGACAACAAGAGACGATCTCTAAGTAATTTGTTCAAGGAGGTATTTATTTTTTATTTTATTTCTTATATCAAGATTTTCCATACATTTTTTTTTAATTTTAATTTTATTTTTTGTGCAACCATAAATGAAAGATTTTGATTTTATTTTATTCTAAGACATTCTTGAGCAATAAAGTTTACAGCTCAAGTAAAACTTTTCCCTTAAGCCCACTTTCTCTATGAAAAACTCAAGTATATGCAGCTATTTGTATTAGGTTTATTTTATTTGTTGGGATATTATAAGCAATAAAGTTAAAAGCTTTAGTTTCTATGAACAGGAAAGTTGGGGTAAGGTATCTTTAACTTTGTTATTTTGCATATTCATTTGATGACATACAAACAAATTAACTCTTATCAAGGACCCATTTTTTGTTTGGTTCTTCCATGATTTTCCTCAATATTTTCTGTGATTTCATTTTCATACCCTTGAATGAGATAATTTTTTTTTAATTGTTGCCCACATTATTTTTATATATTAATAGTGAGAAGGTATTAGTATATTACTTTTTAAAAACATGTTTTCCTTTAAAAAAATATTAAATTTATATTTGTTTTAGTATTTTTTTTAATGATTTTGATAAATATAACAAAAAAAATCCAAAAAAATTTATTTTAATATATTTTAAAGTGAAAAATATTTTTAAAAATTACATGCATTAACAGTACCGAATATATATTAAAAAACGGAGTTTGCATAGTTAGATAACTTAGTTTTGATGTGAGAAAGGTGATATAAAAATATTGAGGGATAGAAAAATATATCTAGAAACTCTTATGATGAAGAAGGATCTAGGTAGGAATGTTAAATCTTGACAGTAATGGAAAGCAACTATTGAGCAACATAGGCTGGGTATGTATGGCTCTAGTCGATGGTGGGCGCCATAAAGCGTGGCAAAATTGATGGTTTATGGCTGAAAGTACTTGACATCCATAGAAGACTTGTATCTAGCTGTACTGGTTGTTGGGGCTTGGATTATTCTGATCATTTGTTTCCTACCACTTCGATTAAATTGTGTCAGATTGTGGGGTGTTCTTCGTTGATTTTGGAACGTATCTTTCAGCCTCTTAGCTATGTTCCCTGCACTTTATTTTTATGCAATGCAAGTCCATACACACAATTACATTTGCATCGCCTTGTTCACACAACAGCCAACTGGATAGGTTATTCTTCGGCCCAATGGTCGATAAAGGACTGGTGTTAATGGCAGGTCATGCCATAGCTGCTGAAACTAGCCTGACTGGAGGGTTACTATGAGAAAATTCAGGATCCGAAACCTAATTCAAGCCAAGTTTCTAGTTGAATAGGAGAAGATATTGATCCGAAACATTGCTATATTTTTAATGATTATGTTGGCATGGCCAATCTTGACCGAATCAACACTTTTGTTTTCTTAAAGAATGAAACATTGCTGCTTAAATAGAAAATAGTTTGACTTGAAAACCCTAACTCTTTCTAAGGTTAACAACTATGATTCTGACACAAACAGCCCCAGAAGTAGAGAATTATTTCTGGTGTCCCGTTGGAACCTATAGAGTCTCCATTGCTTGTATATAACTAGTACTGCACCCTAAGAGGGGGACAGGGGGCTCAAGCCTGAGCCCTCACTTCTCTTGCTTTGCAGGGCTGCCATAAGCTACAATGCCATTGGTAAAATGAACACATTAGTTAGATTTTGAATATTATGCGATATCTTATGGTTAAAATTACATGCTATGCAGAATGAAAAAGGGAAGGAGCCAAAAGAAAGTGACAAGGCACCAGCAGAACAAGAGAAACCAGAAACTTCAGAAACTAAAAAACCTACTGAGCCAGAAGTGCCTAAAGAAGAACCATTAACAGTGAAGGAAGAACCTGTAGTGGTAATTGAACCAAAAGATGTAAACGCTCCTGTAAAGGTAGAGACAGAAAAAGTAACAAGTGAAGTCAAACCAGAAACTTCAGAAACTAAAAAACCTACTGAGCCAGAAGTGCCTGAAGAAGAATCATCAACAGTGAAGGAAGAACCTGTAGTGCTAATTGAACCAAAAGATGTAAATGCTCCTGTAAAGGTAGAGACAGAAAAAGTAACAAGTGAAGTCGCAGCAGCAGCAGCAGAGCCCAAAACTACTGAAACATTAGGGGAGAAAAAAACTGTGGAGACTGAGACTAAAACTACTGAAACAGTAGGGGAGAAAAAACCTGAAGAGACTCCTTGAGGTCTTGGAAGTAATGTCAAAAGTGTGATTTTAGCTATAGATCTTGACACTTCAGGGTAAAGGCTGTGATGTGGTGGTTGCCATGGCACTTTCGCTGCTGCTTTTGTGAGTCTGTTTCTCTTGTTTTCTCACACATCGATTTTTCTTTTCATTTCAGCTTGTTTGACATCTTTATATCTCCATGAGGAAGGATTGATTTATTATTTTGTTAGATTATATATCAACATAGATTGTTTTATGCACATTTTTTAGTTTTTTTTTCTTGCATTTTCTGGCTTTCTACTCACAAGGAGAGTTCCACAAGATATGGCTCATTTTAAAATAATCCATCATCAAAATTTTAGTTGTAAGATTAAATTAAAACATTGTATGTAGAAAATGGTTAGATAAACACATCTAATCTTTACATAATTTCTCATTAAAGACTCGATGTTGATCTGCTTGCTTGTGCTTAAACAAGTTCAGGATCAGCACCCCCTATACTTATAAATACACGAAAAACCATTTTTTTAAAAAAGGCACAGGAAGCTTTACAACTATGCTGGAAACACAAACTTTTAACCCTTTTTGAAGAGAAAAAAATGGTGCAAGGCAAAGCCCATCTGTTGCTATTGTATTTTCACCTTAGCCCGTTTTTACAAGATAATGGGTCCATGGAGTTCTTAAAATCGCAGCAAAGAGCTAGAGCAGTCAAGCATTAGATTTATGTAAATTCTTTGATCCTAAACGGTCATATGAGTTATGTCAACTATAGTTGTCAAACGTGATCTAGGATATTAAAAGTAAAAAAAAAAAGTTTGGATTTGCGCGGAGGTTATTAAGTCAATTCTTTATATATATATATATATATATATATATATATATATATATATATATATATAGTTCTGGTTGAATTTAAATTTAGTGAAATTGATTAATTGAATTACTAAAAACCTGATGATGATAAACTAGTTTAATCGTTATTTAATTAAAAAAACTTGGGTCAGATTCTAAGTTTACCATGTTAATATGTCATCTCAAGCATGTTTAATAATTATGCACATTACAATAAACCCATGACTATAAGCAGTTTAGAGGCTTCTCGATAGAAGTATGGACTTGCATGTAAAGGATATCAATTCTGTGCTCCTTACAAATCAGGACAATTGATTTTCAAACTTTACCTAGGTTTAAACTTAAACTCTACTGTGGTTGTTCTAAAAGTTATGGTTATTATTATTGTAATGTTTATCACTACAATTATAACATCTATATAATGATAATGATACACATAGTTTGTGTACTTTTTGCCAAAACCATCTTCTCTTTTGTTTGTCTTTCATGGTATCAGAGCAAATCTAGCTTATACTTTAAAGATCCTGCTTCCGCTTTTTCTAAAACATGGTTGAGTCTGGTTTCTCCTCTTTATCCCAGTTTATTTTCTTCAATCCAACCCTACTTGTCTCTATCAAACTTGATGAGACAAATTATCTTGCGTGGACTGCACAGTTTAAACCTATTCTCAAGAGTCATAATCTGCTTGGCTTTATTGATGGTTCTATCCTCTGTCCTGCAATCTTTGTTGATGATAATGCTGCCAAAAATAAGTCCATAAATCTTGCCCACACCAATTGGCAGAGTCGTGACCAATTCTTACTAAGTTGGATCATCTCCTCTATTTCTCCTGCACTAGTGGCTCCCCTTTATGGTTTGGACTCTTTGTTTTTAGCATGGCAGTCTCTTGCTGCTCGCTTTACTTCTCAATCAAAATCCCACATCTCCCACTTGAAACGTCAGCTATAGAATCTCCAACAAGGTTCTTTGACTTGTGCTTCGTATCTGGTTGAAGCCAAGTTCTTAACAGATCAATTATTTGCCATTGGAAAACTAGTTGATGATGACGATCTCATATCCTTTATTATTGGGGGTCTTAATCATACTTTTACACAATTTATTATCTCTTACTCCTTTCACACTCGGGAGACTTTTATGTCATTTTTTGATTTCAGGTCTGAGCTGCTGAATCATGAAATAATTCTAAACCGTCATGCTTCATTAAATCCTGCGCCAGAAACGTTCTCCTTTGCTTTATTCACCAATCGACCAAAGTTTCAGCCTGTGAAACATAAACTCCACTTTTCTGGGTTTTCAAACACTAACGCTACAAAGCCGAACTTTCCTCTTAAACTTGCCTCCTCCACATCTACCAAGGATGTTCGTTCTGTTTTCAACTTTGGTGGTCATTCCCCTTGCTAGATCTGCAAAGGACATAATCATCAGGTATTGGACTATTTTCGGCGAATGGATTTTTCTTTCTAATGACGTCATCCTCCTACAGACCTAGCAGCCATAGTTGCTGATATTAATGCAGAATTTCTGAATTGTCAATAGCTTGCGGACAGTGGTTCTAATGCATATGTAACTAATAATGTTGAGAATCTTGATTCCAAACGCCCGTTTGATGGTAATGAGATTGTCGGTGTAAGTAATGGTGTAAGTTTGTCTATTAAAAATACTAGTTTATCCATTGTCCACTCTCATAACAATCGCTTTCTTCTTAAAAATATTATTCATTGTCCTCAAGATGCTACTGATCTTTTTTCTATTAACAAATTTTATGTCGATAATGATGTTACTTTCCATCTCACACATAATGCCTATTCGGTTCAGGACAATTAGACAGGAACCATGCTTTTTCAGGGTCCGAGTGAAAATGAGCTCTATCCTATCAATCTCGCCAACTTATCACATAATAAGCACAGAGGGTTAATTGCCTTTATAGGAATTAAGGTACCCAACTCCTTTTGGCATCAATGCTTAGGTCATCCATCTGAGTCTGTCTTGCATCATGTCTTATCTAATTCTAATTTACCTCTTGTTGGTTCAGTGCAAAAGAGCTTTGTATGTGAATCTTGTCAGCTTAGAAAATCCATTCAATAACCTTTTTCCTCCCCTTATCGTGAGACATCAGGTCCTTTAGATCTGGTCCACTCGGATGTTTAGGTTGCACCTCGTATCTCACCTAATGGTTTTAAATTTTATTTAACGTTTATTGATGATTTTAGTTGATTTACATGGTTGTATCCAATTGCAAATAAATCTGATGTCTTCAATTTTTTTGTTCAGTTTCGGCTACTTGTGGAAAAAAAATTTTCATCCTTTATTAAACGTTTACAAACCTATAACGGTGGAGAATATATTTCCGCACTTTTTACTTGGTATCTCATAGAAAATGGTTTTTTTCATAGACAAACATGTCCATATATTTCTCAACAAAATGATATTGCAGAATGAAAACATCGCCACATTGTTGATATGAGCCTCACTTTACTTGCACAATCTGGCCTTGCTAAGAAATTTTAGGTTAAATCATTTTTAACTATCGTATATTTAATCAATAGGTTACCTACGCTAGTTCTAAATAATGATACTCCTTTTCTTCAAACTATACAAAAATGCACCTGATTATTCTTTTCTACGAAACTTTGGATGTAGATGTTATCCTTTGTTACGTCCATATGCTGAAAACAAATTGTCATATCGTAGTATCCCGTGTATTTTTATTGGTTATTGCTCCGGTCAAAAGGGTTATAGGCGCCTTGATTCCATAAGTGAGTGTGTTTACATCTCTCGCAGTGTTGTGTTTGATGAAAACTATTTTCCAGCCAAAATAAAGATCCCAAATCACTCTCCTGTTGGTGTCATGATCCCTCCTGGTATGTCTTCCTCTCCCCTTCAAATTCCAATTTCTTTGAATTTTTTGGGTTCACCACCTACCAGATCTACTGGTACGTCTTCTTCTCCCCTTCCAATTCCAACTTCCCTAAGTTTTTGGGTTCACCACCTACCTATTGAATAAACTCTTCTACAGATCAACCTGCAACAACTTCACATCCTTTACCCCAACCTCATGAGCCCCTCGATTCCCCTGTGTCACTCATCTCATCATTTATTTAAATTTCAACTGTGCCCCATAATTCTTCACCCTATCCCACTATCATTGAATCGTCTGATCCCTTAGTTTATTCAAACCCATCTGTCGAGCACTCCCTTGTTCCCCATATTGTTACTCGCTCACAAACAGGGCATTCTCAGCCTCGCTAGTTTCCTGACTATGTGACCTATTATTCCTCATAACATCCACTTCACCTATTCCATACAGCTGTCATCCATCCTGAGCCTAACACTTTTACATAGGCAGTCTCCAAAACTGGAATGACATGCAGCTATAGAATCTGAGTTCAAGGCATTATTGGACAACAATACATGGTCACCCTGTCCACGACCTTCTTCCCATCACATTCTCCGCAACAAATGAGTTTACAAGATCAAACAGAAACCTGATGACTCCATTGATCATTACAAGGTGAGGGTAGTCGCCAAAGGATTTGATTAGAGGTTTGGTGTCGACTACTTTGAGACCTTTAGCCCAATTGTTAAACCAACAACTATTCCTATTATTTTAGCTTTGGCTGTACAATTTTGATCGACCACATGACAACTAGATGTTTCCAATGCTTTTCTCCAAGGATATCTTGATGACGAGGAAGTTTATACGGAGCAACCAAAAGGGTTTATCATTGATGAACATCCTACCTTTGTATGTCAATTGCATCGTTCTCTTTATAGCTTTAAACAGGCACCACGAGCTTAGTTCACTCTCCTCTCACATGCACTGGTTGATCTTGGTTTCTCTAGTTCACACGTTGACTACTCTTTCTTCACTCTTTATAGAGATAAATTGCATATTTATATATTAGTGTATTTTGACGATATTATCGTCACTAGCAATGATGATTCGATAATTTTATCTATTATCTCACAACTGTAATATAAGTTTGTGATGAAGGACATTTATGTCAATCTAAATAAATTGTTGATTTTCTTGATCACGCTAATATGATAGGTGCTCGACCTTACAAGGCTCCCTGCATTTCTAGGTCAAAAATGTCAAAATTTGATGGTGATCTCTTAATTGATCCCTTTGAATATTGGCATATTGTTGGGGCCCTCCAGTATGTTACCATTACATGTCTTGATATCGTATACTCCGTCAATCAGTTATGTCAACATATTCAAGCACCTGCTAGTACCTATTGGATTTTGGCCAAGAGAGTTCTTTGTTACTTAAAGCATACTGTCGATTTTAGTCTTCACTATAAACCAAGTATTGTTGCCTTACATGCTTTTTATTATGCGGACTGGGCGGGTAATCCTGATAGATATTTTTCAAATGGCTATGACATCTATATTGGACAATGTTTAGTTTCTTGGTCCTCTAAGAAACAACCTATTGTCTCCAGGTCTAGTACTGAAGCAGAGTATTGAAGCTTGACATTAATGACAGCTGAAGTATATTGGATATGTATGCTTTTGCGAGAGTTGCACATTTATTTGCACCACCTACACTTTGGTGTGATAATCTCAGTGCTATGTCTTTGGCTTCAAATCTTATTTTCCATGCGCAAACTAAGCATATTGAAATTGATTATCATTTTAATTGAGAGAAGGTGGTTAACAAAGATGTGGTTGTTCGATATATTAACACCTGCAATCAAGTTGCAGATATCTTCACCAAGGGCCACATTGCTGATTAGTTTGTATTCTGCTTGAAAAATTATTGGTTTGTTCTTTACCCACTAATTTGAGGGAAGGTGTTAAAGATATCAATCCCGTGCTCCCTACAAACCAGGATACTTAATTTTCAAACTTTACTATGTTAGGTTTAAACTTAAACTCTATTGTGATTATTCTGAAAATTATGGTTGCTGTTATTGTAATGTTTATCACTACAACTGTAACATCTATATAATGATAATGATATACATGGTTTGTGTACTTTTTTCCAAAACCATCTTCTTTTTTGTTTGTCTTTCATGGTACTTTGAGACCTTTAGCCCACTTGTTAAACCGACAACTATTCGCATTATTTTAGCTTTGGCCATACAGTTTCGATGGACCACACGACAATTGACCACATTTAAAACAAATCTCACAAATGACAAATCTATTTTATGAAGCTTATTGGACTTTTATAGATTGATTTTTATAATTTTAGAGGCTTTTTCTGTCACAAATAAGACGTTATTATTATACTATACTTTAAAATGCATGGAAAAACACTGTACAAGTATTGTGTACATAAATTTATTATACTATAGACCACGCTATAGACATAGATTATTTACACTGTGGACAATATTGTAGAATCAGGGGACGTTGTCTTTTCTATTTTTTAGTCAAAAAATGCTACTATATTTTTGTTTTTTAATCAAAAAGTGTTGTTGGATTTAACTTGACCGCCAGACCCAATGCAATTGAATCCAACCACCAATAGTCTTGGGCCTGACTACCTAACCGAATCCAATAATATTGAGTCTAACTCGACAGCCAGACCCAATGCTATTGGATCTGGTTGGGCTTAGCTGTCCAGCCGGACCTAATGACATCTTTATATTTACAATTTTTACATTTTTTGACCCAATGCATATTTGTTTTAATTAATATGGAAAATGTGATTAAGTTTTTTTACACACACACACACACACTTAATCCGTTTTCTGTCATTTTTTCTTTAAAAGTTATTTGTTTTTGTATTTTAAAAGTGTATTTATCTTGAAACAATATTATATTTTGATGTATTTTTTTAGCATTTTTTTTTTAAATTTTGAGGTGGTGTTGTTAAAAATAAAAAAAAATTATCTAAATTATTTTCAAGTAAA
>Ga0307515_10013262_pt1 | contig 15413 bp, 19 predicted proteins | sample 17_EM_MG_FD_194513 | JGI IMG/M metagenome (GOLD analysis project Ga0307515, IMG submission 194513) | Populus trichocarpa ectomycorrhiza microbial communities from riparian zone in the Pacific Northwest, United States - 17_EM | ecosystem: Host-associated > Plants > Roots > Unclassified | place... | reverse complement strand
GAAACAGACTTCCCTGCTTAGGGGCACCTTTTAACCAGGAATCTCATTGGGGGCCGGGAGACCACTTCCCTCTTTTGAGTGTAAAATCCGTTAAATTGGTGGCAGACCGGCTTCCTTCCTGACAAAAAAAAAAAAAAAAAAAGTGGAGCGAAGTGGAACCCTTGGGGGGGGCAGTTTGACTGTATTGGCGCCTCCAACAGGCAACGGGGTCTTAAACCAGATTCCTGCGGGTGATGGTAGGGAGAGTTCTAGAGAACAGGCGGTGCCAGATGGCGGGGCGCCACTCCACGGACCTGTCAGTTGTAGGGGCCGGGAGACCACTTCCCCTCTCTGACTCATCGTGCGGTCGGCGGCAGAGCCGCCTCCCTGACCCACAAAAAAAAAAAAAAAAAGTGGAGCGAAGTGGAGGCGGGGGCAATGTGTGAGTGGAATCTACACAGAGGCGGTGAGGTGGAGGCTATGCGAATGCGGTGGTACGGAGGTGGAAGCGAAGAGGAATTAGTGGAGTGCACAGGGCGGAGGCGGGTCCACACCATAGGAATAAGTCCAGCAGCGTGCGGGAATGATACAAACAATCGGAGACATATTATACGAGCGGTCATCACAGGGAAAGAGTCCATAACATGAGACATGAGACACAGGGAACGGGGAAGGGAACGAGGGGAGCGGAAGGGGAGTGGAGTCAGGAGCAGAGTCGGAGCGAGGGTGTCGGAGCGACCGGAGGGAGTGGAGATTGTCAGAATAAGGAGGAAAAGGGGGAAAAAGGGCGATATTATCGCACCATTGTGTTGAGAGGGTCTGAAGGGATGGCTGCAGGGTTTGGGAGATTGTGGTTGAGTCAAAACCAAAAAAAGTCCGAAAATGCACATGGAGGACCTACCTAAGTACGTTGATAACTAGATATGAACTTTATGAACTTGACAGGCAGAGGTGTTGGTTGGGAGCAAGTGCGTGAATGCACAGGGGCAGTTGTCAGCATGCAGGTGGGGCAGTGTATGCTGTCGTCAAGCCATTGGAGAAGCTGAAGATGCCTTGATGACCTGGTGGAGATGTGTTTCTGTCATTGGTTACAAGTATGAAGGGGTGGCTGCAGGGTGTGGTCGAGTCCAAGTGAGTTGAAAAAAAAAACCCCCAAGTCCAAAATTTTCTGGTGAGCATGTACAATGGACTTGATGCATGGCAGTTTTTGCTTTGACTCTATGGGTTTGGGCTCTGGAATGATGTGAGTTGAATATAGGTGCTAAGTAAAATGCAGCGGACCATTTATGGAGGCAGCAAAGGCACATTCAAGCCAGTTGTTTCGTTTCCACATTTTGGCCTTGTGCCAGCAGTTTGCCACATGCCTCTTGAAGGCATCCTTAGTGTCCTTGGTTTCCTTTTACATATCCCACATGGCAGAATGTCAACATTGATGGTCATTCAAAGACTTGCAGTTGCAGCAGAAGGCAAGTTACAGACACAACCCAACAGCCCACTAACTTTGATCAACAGTCTCTGCCTCACACCTCAGTACTTATGATGGGTTATAACAAGTTTATATCAAGTGGTGCCCACCATAAACCTGTTATAAACCTGTTATAAACCTGGGATAAACCTTTTGGGTTTATAACCCACCAGGAGGTTTTGTGACATAAATATCCACCCAAGGCTATACCTCTCATACAATACTGGAACTCGGCAAACTATGATCATTGTGACAGGCCTAGATCAATTCTATCTTTGCATGGTCCAGCACATCAAGGATTTGTTCAAAACTTCCATTCAGCCAAAGGAGATAGTCCCTCGACTACTTCTTCGATGGTTTGTGATGGCACAGGAATGGTTTGCGGGGATCACAGAAGTTAGGGGTGTCAACACTGGTGGTCCAGTATGTAGTGGAGAGCCCCTATTCTTACCTGTGGTCCATTTAGCTGATCCCGTTGTCTCAATAGGGGATGGCGTCACAAACGTTGGATAGTAGCTCTGGTCATGAGGCCCGCATACATCAAGCAGAATTCAACGCCAGGAGTGTAGATTATACAAAGGGTGACTTTACCACTTTACAATCAGCACTCACATCGGTGGAGGAGTGTCAAGATTTGTGGAACACACTGAAGCTTGATCCGGCTAATAGAAATACATTGTACTTTCTGTTCATGGAGCAAAAGCATCGATTCCAGGTGACTGCAAACCTCCTTGACAATCTTGTCAGTCGGTATGACCGGTTTCTGAACTTAGTATGGTATCTTCATCTTTACTCCAGTGAGGACTTGATTAAACAATATGACAGCTGCTCAATTATACGAATATCCGTATGATTGAAGGGATTAAGAAAATCTCAGAGGAGAACGCAAAGCAATCGGAATCAATGGCAATTGTCGCATACGACACCAAGCGCGATAGCGAAGTCATGAAGACCATCACCGTCGTAACAATGATTTATCTCCCAGCGACATTTACCTGCGTGCGTTCTTGAACACACTTAAAATTGCCCACCAGAGATGTCCGGCTAATGATCCTCGATGTAGACTGCCTTCAGCATGGGGTTCTTTAACTATGACTTTGAGAATTCTAAAGGCCGAATCAGTGTCTCTGAGCAGGGCTGGATGTTCTTTGCGCTTGCGCTGCCGCTAATAGTGCTCACCCTCGGGCTATCATACGCTTGGATGTGGTGGACAGCTAAAAAGCAGCAAAATGTACCGGTTTACTCCGCGGCTGCCAAAGCACTAGTGCAAGCTGATGACAAGGTAGGGGGCAGCCAAAACTGGCACAACTCCCGATTAGGGAACAAAGCAAGACCAGTTGACTGGTCGGCCCTTGCCCACAACAGCAAACGATTACCGTAGAATTGTAGAATAGGTCTCATAAAAAATTGGTACAGTCTTATAAGAGGGCGAGCGAGACGGAGTCGGATACTGTAGGAGCGTACCTGAGGCAATGCAAGGTCGAGGGCGAGCGAGATGGACAGTGTAAAATGGGCATCCGTTGATGGTCTAAGGCAAAGTCATGGGGTATATGGCCGTCTGCTAATGGTCAAAGTCTCGACATGTACAGTGTTGAGGTGAAGACAAAGAGCACGTCTTGCACCCCCTGCGATCCCCAAGTTGATAGGTGACGTGTCGGCGCTGCTCACAATTTAATACAACGCGGCATCCCCGTGCAATTTGACAGGTACACCTATGGCACTTGCAACATAATATTGGTCTCAGAATGCTGGGATAACACACCAACAAACGTTCTACAAAATTAAAAAGCCACTGTGCCTATTGAACACAGGTGCGAACGACGCGCGATTTATGCGAACACCAAGACATGATGACGCTAACAACAGGCACCGCAACGAAGCGGGCATCAACAGGAACCACGACGGAGACGACGAAGTGGATCGACGGCGACAAACGGCAAGCCTTTATTAACCACACAATGACAAAAACCAGCATCGAGCCGACACATACACAGTACATGACAGAAGAAGAAAAAACACTTCTAACAGTGCCCTTGTCGTTATTTAAGCGAAAACACTAAGAGTTTACAGTATATAGATCTTCAGTCCTGCATTCAGTGGAGAGCGATGTGATGGGCACACTCAGGCATTTCGGTTTGGGTGGGCACAGGTTAGTTGGTGGTCATTGTTAGCTCACGCATTACGCGGGCGACCTTGTGCACAAAAAACTGCAGCTGCGCGTCCCATTGCGATTACCTGTCATATCACTAGCGCTCACTGAAGTGCTCATGATATGATACGCACAACTCTACCTCGAACAAGAAGTAGGCAGTGGCACCCTCACTCAACAGCTAGGCCAGGGTGGTCCTCCTCAAAATCTACTCGAGCATAGTATGCTCCCAAGCTCAATGTAATGGTAACAGTGTTTTTTAAACGGGTGTTGGTAGCTTGCGCAGTATGCGCAACTCAGGGTGTGCCTTACATGGAAGAGAACATGGTGGGTACTCTAATATTTCTGCCGTTGTCTGGGCGAGAGCCAAGCGCCTCGCGTAATGCTGCTGGCGGTGGTCGATGGCGAGGTACCCCCCAGGCTCACCACGCACATCATACCATGAACGATTTTGTGAAATGTCCTTAGTGTATTTGCGGCCATTATCTCCGTACATTATACACAAGAACGCGTCCATCATCGAGGTTATGGTTCATTTAGCCCCGTTCAGCGTCAAATGATGAGCACCTCGGGCCCGACGTTGCGCGCCGAACCTCCGGTTGGGAGGTCGACAGCGGTGGAGCTAACAAATACGCGCCATACCAGCGGGGTTGTCTGATGGCGGTGGTTGAACTGGAGTGCCAAGCCTACAGGATTGGCCCCCTAAGGGAACCGAAGATGATGGAGACCAGTGTATATGGCTTGTCCATTGACAGGGCGGTTCCGTCGCAGACCGAGATGGCGTCACGATTTGTTGGTGCCAAGGGACGTGATGGGGTAGTCGTTGTAGAGGCCAAATATCTTAATTCCATTTATGATATCGCAGATGTCTATCATGAGTGGAAGGAATGGAGGAGTCATCCGTAAAGGAAGGTGAGGTGGCTCTTCCGGTGTTCGCGTATGAGATATTGAGGACAGAAGTCCCACTGAGTGTCTTTGAGCCACGAGGCCACACGCATGGATTGGTTTACCAAAGTACGCGTGTATGGAAGGTGACGGGGAGTGGTTGGATCTTGCCATTGATAACCCATTGCTGAATAGCGTCGATAAGGTCAGTCTCAACCGTACGGAGAAGCCTATAGACCCCTATGACGGCGATTCATGTTTCTTCTAGCTGCATATGATGCGAGGAAGAGGAAAGTTTAAGCCGTGACAGACTGTCACCATACTTTGTGTTGGTTGGCGATCCGTTGCGCTCCATGAAGGTCGCGGGTCAAACTTTATTCGGAAAATCGATGACGTGCAACTCTTCGCCGTGCCTGCTCATTCACCGTTGACCTTGAAGGCTGGCTTCTGGTCGTCGTCCACTAAGGGTTTACGTAGACGAGCATTCTGGTTCTTTACGAAGCGAGAATTGCCTCTAGCAGAGAAAGGAGCCGCCATCTCAGGCCACGGGGCCATGGGCAGACAAGCCGGCAATGGAAGAGAAAGTAAAAAGCGTTGCGGTCAGCGCCAGCGCTGTAATGGCCGAAGATTGAGGGTCTGCCTGAAGAATGGTCAGGGCGATTGCCATTAAAATATTCTCAAAGGTAGGTAGATATTATAAGATCTTACACGATTTAATACAGAATTTTATCTCCATGTATTGATTATAAATCACGATTTCGGCCAAGAAGGGTATTTACCTCGCATTACTATCTCACCGATATAGCCGAAGGGCCTTCAAGACGATCAGGATAGGTGTCTCACAGGCAGTATAAGTGTCGCTCATTTTCCATCAAGAGTAAACTGCCTTCCTGGAGCCTCAATGAACCCAGCTAGGTTTGTCCGAGGTTGTCGGCGTAGAAGCATTTACGAAGCCCAGCGATGTGAACAAGGTCGCGAGCAACCAAAGTGCCTCAATGGGGCTTCTCATCCTGCCACTCGCACCACGTCTTGGCGCTGGCCGGTGTGGGTAATTCTGCGTTCACAGCCTTTACGGCCGTTTGAAGGGGCGTCGGCTTGATGTCGAAACGCACGCCCAGGGTCACAGTGGGTACCGGTGACGAGGGAGGGGCGGGAGGGGCGGGAGGGGCGGGAGAGGAGAGACCCAAGCCGGGGGAGAAGTGAGGAGGCCAGGAGTGCGGGTTCAGCAGGTCCTGGTAAATGTAGCGCCCGTCGCAGGTGGAACTCGTGAGTCCACGGTCCACAATCCAGCTGACCACATCGAGCGCGGGCGTTTTGCACGTTCTTCCGGTCTCTGAATGATCCTAACACTGATGGCACAGTTTAGGTGAGATCGAAGCACGGTATTGTCTCACAGATTGCACAAGAGCGGTGCTTCAGGGCAGAAAACGAGGCTTTCCAAGGACGCAAGGATGAGATCTTGACATATCACTTGATTCGGGCTTCATTCTCACACCTCCGATGGGCCGCGTTTTGCACACCCTCGGTAAGATGTATCGCTTATCGAAGTAGGCTGTATGCGCATTCGTGCCGTTTGGAGAGAGCTAGTCACTAACTACGGAGTCCCTTCTGAAGTTTGACAAAGTGAATGTCGTCCAGCCCCTGGATGTCAGCGTTGAGCTTTAAGATGCCAGCATATGATTGGTAATGTGTTCCTGGCGGTCAGAGGGGTTGCGTTGTGCCAGCTTGTCATAGGGCGGGGAGGAAAACCTCGAAGCTTAAAACAGTTATTAACCGGACGCGCTTTGTATACAGTAGGTGCCGTTTCCGCTTCCCTCTCTATATATATACCCTCTCCCCATCAGTGCCGCCCTCTCGACCAGTAGCTCTCCCTCTCCCGAATTCTGAGACTTGTAATCATGGCCTACCATCGGCCTTCTGCCGGTCGATCAGGAACCGGCATTGACAATGCAACAGAAGGTGCCCCTAATCCTGAACCGCCTGAGACGACTCAAGAAGACTGGGTTCAATGGCCGACTGATCGACTTGGACCATTTGTATCGGACACCCGAATGCAGGACGCGATGCACTGCTTTCAGAGTTTTGATCGACAGCGCACCGATTGGTCGCGAACTGAGGAAAAGGTCTTCTATATGGCTGAGTTTTCTAGGTCTGGTCAAGGTCAGTTCCGCCGTCTATCGCAAATCGATCTCAATAAACATTTCCATATAGAATTATTTCTCGGTCATGTCACGGAGCCGCAGCTGGCCAATTTATTGAAGGTGAGTATCGAGTCTCTGTGGCTGTTCACATCTCATCTTCTACCAGGAGTCACGTCCTGCTTTCTACCAGGGGTCACGTCCTGAGGTTGCTTTCAGATTACTGTGAGTGAGGCGCCGTAGTTCTCCGACGTCGTTCCGTTCTAATCAACTCCAGTTTCGCATCCTCCCAGAAGGGCCGAAGTGCGATCTACTCGACCTACTATCGAAATATTCTCTCCACCAGCAGGGCGCCTGCTGCTGTATGGGCCGCATTCCTCCAGGACTCTACTTCATCCTTTGGTTCTTTCACTGACACTCGCAATGCGAATACTACGTTTCGTGAGTGGTTTCTGGCCTCAATGCTATAGAATGCCAATTTCGTGTTAAGACGGGTGGATGGCTCTTCGACTTCACTGGAAGAAAACCAAATACACCTCGCACTTACTGTCAGAGCCTTATTCATCGTGGTTTGCAACGGAGAACAATACCACGTCACCACCATATATAAATATCTACCCACGGCTATACCTCTCATACAATGCTGGGACTCAGCAAACTACAATTATCACGACAGGCCTAGATCAATTCTATCTTTGCATGGTCCAGCACCTCAGGGATTTGCTCAACGCTTCCAGTCGGCCAGAGGAGATAGTCCCTCGACTACTTCTTCGATGGTTTGCGATGGCACAAGAATGCTTTGCAGGGATCGCAGAAGTTTGGGATATCAACACTGGTGGTCCAGTATGTAGTGGAAAGCCCCTATTCTCACCTGTGACCCATTTAGCTGATCCCCTCGTCTCAATAGGAGATGGCATCACAAACGTTGGATAGTACATCTGGTCATGAGGCCCGCGTACGTCAAGCAGAATTCAACGCCAGAAGTGTAGATTATACAAAGGGTGACTTTACCACTTTACGATCAGCACTCACATCGGTGGAGGAGTGTCAAGGTTTGTGGGACACACTGAAGCTCGATCCGGCTATTAGACAGTCTTTGGCCTCTCTGTTCATGGAGCAAAAGCATCGATTCCAGGTGACTGCAAACCTCCTTGACAATCTTGTCAGTCGGTATGACCGGTTTCTGAACTTAGTATGGTATCTTCATCTTTACTCCAGTGAGGACTTGATTAAACAATATGACAGCTGCTCAATTATACGAATATCCGTATGATTGAAGGGATTAAGAAAATCTCAGAGGAGAACGCAAAGCAATCGGAATCAATGGCAATTGTCGCATACGACACCAAGCGCGATAGCGAAGTCATGAAGACCATCACCGTCGTAACAATGATCTATCTCCCAGCGACATTTACCTGCGTGCGTTCTTGAGCACATTTAGTATCGTCCACCAGAGATGTCCAGCTAATGATCCTCGATGTAGACGGCCTTCAGCATGGGGTTCTTTAACTATGACTTTGAGAATTCTAAAGGCCGAATCAGTATCTCTGAGCAGGGCTGGGTCTTCTTTGCGCTTGCGGTGCCGCTAACAGCGCTCACCCTCGGGCTATCATACGCTTGGATGTGGTGGACAGCTAAAAAGCAGCAAAATGTACCGGTTTACTCCGCGGCTGTGCAAGCTGATGATAGTTGGGAACTCGGAGCAGTACGTGGGTCGGTAGTGCTATGACTCATCACACCATTATCTACTTTATTGGTCTCTGTTCTGTATATGTTTTGCGTGATGTTTGTCCCATATGTCTCACGGTTGATCCCCCTTTTTCATGTTTTTCTCTTACACGTTATGAGCCCCTACCGTCACTGCGCACCTGTCCAAACTGTCGAGAAGGGCCACCGTCCGGGCTTGGCACCTCATAGAACTGCCTCTGGGCAGCGCGAGTAAGCATCTGGCCCTAGTATAGGGTACCCGGCCCGAGTTTGGCACCTCGTAAAACTGCTTGTCGGGGAGATAAACTGGAACATATCTTGCTTTATATCACCGCCTACCTGTATATCTGTTAATCCTGTTAACCCTTGCACCTTATCAAGAGGTTGTCTTAAAATGCGTGACCAACCGAGAGGCAATAGGGAGCTCACTGATGAGAACAGTGAGCGACGGATAGAATAAGAACCAGTATGTTGAGTAACGGTGAGAATGGGAGGCCGGTTGAATATAGTATAATCAACTGATCTTGATGGCTGTGGTGAGCCTGACCTCGGCAGAGGGGTCGCGAGAGGGAGTCTGATACTGTAAGAGCGTACCCGGGGCAATGCAAAGTCGAGGGGTCGTGAGAGGGACGTACAGTGTAAAATGGGCATCTGTTGATCGAGCGCAGTAGAGGCCAGAACATCACCGAACACGAGTGATAGAATAAACATGTTGTAATTTCTGCGCAGCCGGGAATTACGGCAATAGCGATGGGGCCTGCGGCCCCGCCCAACAATCGGAGAACTCCGGAAATTGGAGCAAAGGGACAGAAGAAGCAGACATGGTACGTGAGTCATGCATATGAGAAGGCTATGAGCTTCCAACGACTACGTGCTTCTTGAGGTGTCTCTAAAACAAGGAATCTTGGCTGGTGGCTGAGGGAGGGAACAGGTCAGATGAGTTGTTTAAACCGACGGGGGGGCATGTACAATTGTTGGAATGTTAGTTCCGCAAAGCAGCGCCATCCGGATAATGGATCGGCATCATCGGGGGTCAAATGCACATGCGAGCAATAGCCACGGTTGGAACGCCCCCCCAACAAGACGAACCCGGCAAAGCCAGCCGGAGGTACCCTCGTATGCCTAATGGAGCTAGGCGAGGTTGCATATTCCCCAAGTACAGACGGCAGAGCGCAATATTACATCGATTCTGGTGGCCCCAGTCACTTCATTGAAGAGATAGATGCTCTGCACGACTATGTTCCCTTCGAGGTCCCCCAAACGATTACTACGGCCGAGAACGGCACCATCCAAGCCTTTGGCTCGGGAACACTCAAACTCACCACGTACTCGGATGGCAAGGAGATAAATGGAGAGTCCCATAATGTTTACTATATGCCTGAGATACGCCATCGGCTCATTTCCGTCGGAAAGCTCTTCTCCCAGGGTTGGGAACCCCGACTGAGCCGCAACGGGTTCATGCTCTCCGACACCAAGGAACGCCTGATCGCTCGTGATACGTTGAAGAGCGGTGGTATACCCACTCACCCTACAGACGATCTATCCCGATTTCGGACTAGTTGCGGGCGAGGCTGATGAGGTGTCGGATGAGGAACAGCACAAGCGCCTGGAACACGGAGGTGAGCATCCCCCGACAGCATTCAACGTTGGGGAGAAATCAGACGCGGTTAGTGTGTACGATTGGCACCGGAGGATGGGACACCGCAGCATGAAGCCTATCATCGACATGGCAGATGTCGCGGTGACTGGGATGGTATTGAAAGACATACCTGAACATCCGCCGAAGCTGGACAGCTGCTCGTCCTGCACTCTTTTCGAGACAGGTCGCACGCGCGCGACGACACTGTTGGAGGTCATTCAGGGCAATTTGGTCGTCCCTATACCAGTGGAGTCCATTGGCCATTGCAAATACGGATTCGTGCTAATGGACGACTATTGGCACGCAAGTTTGGTGCGTCCTTTGAGAGCCAAGTCCGATGCACCGGCCGAGTTTGAAATATGGGCTGCGAAGATGGAGAACGGAACGGAGAACACGATTAAGGCCATCATGTTTGACAATGCGAAGGAGCCCGTAGCGGGGAGAATGAAAGAGTACTGCGAACGGAGGATTCGGGTTAACTCATCGGTCCCGTACTCACCTTTGTCGAACGGAGTCGCCGAACGACTTATCGGCGTGGCCACGGACGCGATGCTGCGCGATTCAAACTTCCCGCCTCGCTTCTGGGCAGAGGCAATGACAACCTTTATGTACCTACGCAACAGGACGCCAACAAGGGCGAACGAAGGCATAACGCCATATGAGCGTTTCTATGGGATGAGGGCATATACGTACCTCGGTGCATAGTGCGTGTTACGCTGCCTAGCTCGACGCTGGGAAAACTGGAGGACGGCGGCGCCATGGGTTACCTGATGGCGGGGTACAAGTATGAAGGTGGTTAATTTACTCTGAATTTTGCACAACGGATGAGCAGGGCAAGCAGCGGTCATCTGAAGGTCTGAACGCGGACACACAATGACAGCAACGATGAACAGATGACACGCCGGGCGCCGGCGGCTGCAGTGGTACGACGGTGGTACGGACGGTGGTGGGCTTTGCCCTATGTATAGGAAAGGCCAGATTAGGTTTACCAATTGCTCTATATTAAGGGCAAACTTGGCTACATGTAGGTATTGGAAATAGGCACTCCGTGCCTCGCCTAGGTACAATATCGCTTAATGCGTTCTGGCACGTGTTTCTCTTACGCGGACACTCCCTCCTTTCTGTTAATTCATGGAAAATCGTAATATGCCTGTTCCTGTGTTGATATGGGCAATCCAGTATAAGAACCGCTCGTCGACGGACTTACTATATATAGTAGACTCAGTTTGCTGTTCACGCACTGAGTTTGTAGTCCATTCCCCGTATTGCTGTGACTATGTACATTTCTGACCAAGTACCATTTAGGTACATAATACATCTACAAGTTTGCTGTTCACGCACTGAGTCTAACCTGTTTGGCCCCAACAACAAGTGTCGGAATATTAGTGTTCTCGTCATAATTAGTATGGTTTGGGCTTTCCCTATGGTTCCCAAGTATCGGTCACATACAGGGTTGCAGACCCGTTTCCGTACATTCTGACACTAGTTTCATGTGTGGCTCGGCTATTGTTACCATATAGTAATACATTGTAGATCAGAAGTAGGTACAAACAGAGAGTTTTTCATTTTCCGTGCCCTTTCCAACCGACGGTGCCACCTTTGGCCAAGTTAGCCCTATATAAAAGTCAAATTAGGTTTGCCAATTGCCTTATATTAAGGGCTAACTTGGCTACGCACAGGTGCCCTTTCCGCTTCTATATATATATATCCTCCCCCTCCACCAGTGCCTCTCCCTTCCTCTCCACCGGTCGCTCTGCCTCTCCCGAATTCTGAGGCGACTCAACAATACTCGAAATCATGGCTTCCCATGCGTCGACCCCCGCTTACCGGAATCCTGAGACGACTCAACAAGATTCGGAATCATGGTCGACTAATCGACCTGGAATCATGGCTCCCCATGTGTTGACCCCCGCTTACCGGAATCCTGGGACGACTCAACAAGGTCCGGAATCATGGTTGACTAATCGACTTGGACCATTTGTATCGGACACCCGAATGCAAGACGCGATGCACTGTTTTCAGAGTTTCAATCGACAGCGCACCAATTGGTCGCGGACTGAGGAAAAGGTCTTCTACATCACTGAGTTTTCTAGGTCTGGTCGAGGTCAGTCCCGCCGTCTATTGCGAATCGATCTCAATAAACATTTCCGTCTAGAGTTATTTGTCGGTCATGTCACAGAGCCGAAGCTGGCCAATATATTAAAAGTGAGTATCGCGTCTCTGTGGCTGTTCACATCTCACCTTCTACCAGGAGTCACGTCCTGATGTTGCTTTCAGATTACTGTGAGTGAGGTGTCGTAGTTCTCCGACGTCGCGTCGTTCCGTTCTAATCAACGCCAGTTTCGCATCCTCCCAGAAGGGCCGAAGTGCGATCTACTCGACCTACTATCGTGATATTCTCTCCACCTGTGGGGCGCCTGCTGCTGTATGGGCCGCATTCCTCCAGGACTCTACTTCATCTTTTGGTTCTTTCACTGACACTCGCAATGCAAATGCTACATTTCGTGAGTGGTTTCTGGCTTCAATGCTATAGAATGCCGATTTTGTGTTGAAGATGGGTGGATGGCTCTCCGACTTCACTGGAAGAAAACCAAATACACCCCGCACTTACTATCAGAGCCTTATTCATCGTGGTTTGCAACGGAGAACAATACCACGTCACCACCATATATAAATATCTACCCAAGGCTGTACCTCTCGTACAATGCTGGGACTCAGCAAACTACAATTATCACGACAGGCCTAGATCAATTCTATCTTTGCATGGTCCAGCACATCAAGGATTTGTTCAAGTCTTCTAGTCGGCCAGAGGAGATAGTCCCTCGACTACTTCTTCGATGGTTTGCGATGGCACAGGAATGCTTCGCAGGAATCGCAGAAGTTTGGGATGTCGACACTGGTGGTCCAGTATGTAGTGGAAAGCCCCTATTCTCACCTGTGACCCATTTAGCTGATCCCCTCGTCTCAATAGGAGATGGCATCACAAACGTTGGATAGTACATCTGGTCATGAGGCCCGCGTACGTCAAGCAGAATTCAACGCCCGGAGTGTAGATTATACAAAGGGTGACTTTACCACTTTACGATCAGCACTCGCATCGGTGGAGGAGTGTCAGGATTTGTGGAACACGCTGAAGCTCGATCCGGCTAATAGAAATACATTGTACTTTCTGTTCATGGAGCAAAAGCACCGATTACAGGTGACTGCAAACCTCCTTGACAATCTTGTCAGTCGGTATGACCGGTTTCTGAACTTAGTATGGTATCTTCATCTTTACTCCAGCGAGGACTTGATTAACAATATGACAGCTGCTCAATTATACGAATATCCGCATGATCGAAGGGATTAAGAAAATCTCAGAGGAGAACGCAAAGCAATCGGAATCAATGGCAATTGTCGCATATGATACCAAGCGCGATAGCGAAGTCATGAAGACCATCACCGTTGTAACAATGATTTACCTTCCAGCGACGTTCACCTGCGTACGTTCTTGAACACACTCAAAATCGACCACCAGAGATCCAGCTAATGATCCTCGATGTAGACGGCCTTCAGCATGGGGTTCTTTAACTATGATTTTGAGGATTCTCAAGGCCGAATCAGTGTCTCTGAACAGGGCTGGGTCTTCTTTGCGCTTGCAGTGCCACTAACAGTGCTCACCCTCGGGCTATCATACGCTTGGATGTGGTGGACGGCCAAAAAGCAGCAAAATGTACCAGTTTACTCCGCGGCTACCAAGGCACTGGCGCAAGCTGATGATAGGTTGACCCCCGAAGCTGAGGGTTGGCCTTGGCCGCCCCATCCCAACAATGTTAGAGTGCTATGACTCATCACACTATTACCTTCTTTGTTTGGTCTCCGTTCTGTATATATTTTGCGCGATGTTTGTCCCATATGTATCTCACGGTTGATCCCCCATTTTTCATATTTTTCTCGTCACTGCGGACCTGTCCAAACTGTCGAGGAGTGCCACCGTCCGAGCTCGGCACCTCGTAGAACTGCCGCTGGGTTGGGCGAGTAATAAGCACCTGGCCCTAGTATAGCTAGGGTACCTGGCCCGAGCTTGGTACCTTGTAAAACTGCTTGCAATTGCCAGGGGAGATAAGCCAGAACATATCTTGCTTTATGTCGCCGCCTACATGTATTTCTGTTAACTTTGTTAGTCCTTGCATGTTATCAAGAGGTCGCCTTGATCTGAAGGGACCCACCGAGAGGCAATAGGGAGCTCACTGATGAGAACAGTGAGCAACAGATAGAATGGATACCAGTATGTTGAGTAATGGTGAGAATAGGAGGCTGGTTGAATATAGTATAATCAACTAATCATGATGGCTGTGGTGAGCCTGACATCGGGAGAGGGCGTGTGAGATGGAGTCGGATAATACTGTAGGAGCGTACCTCGGGCATAAATGCAAGGTCGAGGGTGAGCGAGAGGGACAGTGTCAAATGGGCATCTCGAAATAAGGAGCCCCAATGGAACGAACTTAGAGATCTAGGAGTCTCATTGGAAACCGGTCACAGATACGATCGAGCTTGATCACGAGCTAGGTTGAGAGAGGTGAACGGCTTATATATAAGCCAGCATGACTGGCGGCGCTGGAATAAATCGAGCACATCTAGGTCTATTACATGGTGCCAACTACTTCGGGGGCACATTAAAGAGTGGCAAGAACCTTCTTGACCTCCTGTTTGATGTCGCGCTTCGGAAGTCCCAGGAGGACACTGTCGTCATCCTCAGACCAGCGACAAATGGCGCCTTCCGCTCCATAGATACAGGCTTGCAAGAGACCGTAGATATTGGCCTCGGTGAACTCTCCACGTGCGAGACCTGCGTTGGAACGTTCAATCAATTGTGTGAGGACGATATCCTGCACGGTAAACGGTCCCAATTCCGCCTCAAGGATAGCGAGGATATCCTTCTGAGTGACGAAAAAGTCATGAACGCGGACGGGCTTGTTCTCGGTCGCGGTGGGGTGGCTCAGGACGCCGACCACGGATTGGCAGATCGAAGCGAGTGTCGTGGTGTGGAAGAGGTGATTACCCCCGTCGAAAAGTGTGACCCCTTTGTTCTTCAGGTCTATAATATTGTTAGTTCAACGTCAGAACTCGTGCTCAGTGGCGACATACCGAAGCCCAAGAAGTTGTGAACCAGTCCCCAGTCGAAGAAAGGCCCGACCGAGATAGTGGTCCAGGTGATTTTCCCTTCCTTCGCCTTGCCTTCGACATATGCGCGGGCGTCGACCTTGACCTTGAGGATCGGTTGATCCTTTCCTGGCGCATTATACAGATCACTGAAACGTGAAGCGTCAATCACTACACCACAGAGTACAGACCACCGAGTGCGCACCCTCCGAACTCTGAAAGAATTATGCGTTTGACCCCTGCGTCGATGGCTGCATCGGAGAGGACCTGGGTGTTCTTAGCCAGGTTCGGGTAATCACCCAAGGTGAG
>Ga0307515_10013261_pt1 | contig 15414 bp, 18 predicted proteins | sample 17_EM_MG_FD_194513 | JGI IMG/M metagenome (GOLD analysis project Ga0307515, IMG submission 194513) | Populus trichocarpa ectomycorrhiza microbial communities from riparian zone in the Pacific Northwest, United States - 17_EM | ecosystem: Host-associated > Plants > Roots > Unclassified | place... | reverse complement strand
AATTTCACCATATGTAGAGTATTTCTATTTATTCTGGGGGCATTTGGCTGGATTGTGGTTGTGTGATGTGTATTTTAAAAGCTGGCCCATCTGTGGGCCCAAACCCGGTTACCGGCAAAGGGATAGGTCGGAACATTCAAATTGCAAAACATTAACTCCCCAAATCACCCCTGAAACGACAACTGATCCCAAGTCGATGGCGTGTCCATGCCCTGCCTTCTCTGCTCCAGCACAGCCACGCGTCTCTGCAGCTCTTCTCTCCTCCTTGTCTCCTCCGTAATCTTAGCCTCCATCATCTCAAACTTCTTCTTGGTAAGCTGCATCTTCAACACTTCATTCTCCCTCCTCAGCGCTTCATTTTCATTCTTCAGCTTCTCTTTCGCCTCATTGCCATTATCGCCAACACTAGCAGTATTACCACCACAACTCCACCCATTAATCATATCCGCAAGCAACCTTTCAACCCGCCCAAAAAGTGTCATGAACCCGTTATCATCCACACCATCCTGTTCGAGTAGTATTGTACTATCCGCCAAGGATATGATTCGAATCCGCCGTTTCCTCCCAGGGTTGTCTTCGGTGGTTACAAGATGCAGAAAGCGGTTCGGGAAGATGATTTCGGCATTGGCGAGAATCTGCGTGCGGTAGAATAAGCGATCCGTGGAGGCCGGCATGGTTTGTGATGTGGTGAGAGTGGGAATGCGGGGAAATGAGGCTTATCATGCAAACTGTTGGACCAATCATAACTCACAGGTGGCGTTTAGATCGAGGTCAAAAAGTTAAACACAAATAGGCGACAGTTCCCCATGATAGGGCTCGTAAACTTTATCCATCTGCCTCTTGAAGCTATATTTCTCTTGTTTTTCGGTGGTACGTCTTACTCTCACAGCACATCTAGCTCTGACAGAGCGGGTTTTTGGAGCCCCTAGTACGCAAAAGTTGTTTTTTCTGCCCCTCGTCATCTGGTACCCCCTCCTGCTTGTACTTTCATTTGTCCTCGGCGAGCGTGTTAAATGTGATGGTAAAGAAGCTTGATTGTGTCTATTTACGTGGGAGAATGTATGCTCATATATACGGCTTTCAGTGTATGCATGCATGTGCACTCAGCTGAACCCGGATAACCGTCAGCCCTGATGATATCATGCTTCCCATCAGCCCAACTGAAGCCTAGAAGCCTTACAAAGAGTGGCGATCCATATATGTAACAGAGCGCTATTTTATTCCACTTCATTCCTATATGGAGCTGTTGACTGTAGTGCTCTTACAATAATCACTGTCCCAACGGTGGCCTGGAACCAAGTCCTTTATGGCCGGATAAAGTTCTTGAAAACGGTACAAAAGTCAATAGAACCAAGCTGCAAAGTCTTCCAAACAAACACGAAAGTTTAATTCAACAAAAAGTTCACCCCAGCGATTGCATTTACCTCCATCACCACTTATGACACATGGAAGTGCGTCGAGCAAGAATTGTTGGTGTCAATGACGCAAGCCGGCTCTCTTTCATGAAACCTTTATCCGTTTCGCTATCTCGATGTAAACGCGGTTCCAAGAGTACGTCACGGCGTTTGCCATCCGGGACTCGCAAATACTGCTCTCCAATAGCCAGAAATTGGGATATAATCGGAGCTTCCAAACTTTCCAGCTTCTTTGCACATCTCCTTGATTCCAGCTCTGCACCATCTGCAGGGATACAGGCACCCTGCCGACGCACATCCCAGGATAGACATACCTATTCCGCCGGCGGGAGTCCTGCTTTCACGGCGACATCATCATTGACACAGCCGTCGCCTCACATCCGGCGTTCGGCATGGGACGAGATACCCCGGACAACTTGCCATAAGGGACTATTGGCGCTGGATCTTTGTTCATTACCCCGCCGGTGACCCAGAACCAAAGCCCCCCACGGCCTCAGGAGAGAGCGGACGAATACCAAAGAGCAGAAAAACATTATGATTGCTCTCGGTGAGTGACGGCTCATGACCGGTTTTTTGGACCAAGAGCAACCGACAGGGGGTCACTCCGCCATGTTAGCCCTCATTAGTCAGTGTTCTCAACCGTCCCGTCCGACATCTTTACCAGGACGGACGGGACGGGACGGCGCGAAATCCGTCCGTCCCGTCCTTGCATATGAATGACGGCTGGATGCCCGGCAGTCATGCATCCACCGTCCCCGGCCGTTATTGGGCGGTTACAGGATATATTTAGATTATTATCAATTCAGTCCCAAAGTTGCTCATTAGTAACCTACAAAACCACTTGGGAGATGACATCATATAGGCACATGCATGCCTGAAATCGTAGATTCAGCAGCGCTTGATCTTTAGAGAGCAACAGAGCCAGATATTGTACGGATGGAACAGATACAAAAGAATCTTGCTTCAAGGTCAGGATAATTATAATGAGTTTTATATGAATATTATGTACACTGAGAAATATCCATGGATGTCGACAGTTGACGACCGGGGACGATGAAAACTCAGTTCCCGGCCGTCCTATTCGTCCGTCTCCGTCCTGCCCTTAGACGGACGGCACTTCGCCGTCCTATCCCCGTCTTGAGTGATCTCGGACGGACAGGACGGTTGAGAACACTGCCATTAGTAGGAGAGTTAGTTGTGAAGTGACTAGACAGTGGTCGAGCAAGGTCAACACACTAGTTCCAACTCCACCGAAGACACTTCCGCCAGCCGGCCCGACTACTCTGTACCGCGTTAGCAAAGCCGTCCATCTGAGATGCATTTCGGTGGGTACTGCTTGAGAGGGAACTTGATCGAACTTATTTTGTGAGGAAGGTGTTTGCAGGTATACACTTAAACTGTGACTGTGTGGATGAACAATGGAGGTTGGTACTCGAGTCGGGGAGCTGTTTTGTTGAGATTTGGAGGAGGTAGAGGGTACGCGCTTCCTTACCAAGCAATAACTTCCACCGACTTGGCAGATTGCTTTAGGCATCACGAATAACCAGAGTCCGTCGCTGGGCCAGTGTCAATTGTTATCAGCTTTAGGTTGTGGGAGGAGAAGAGGGCTATGGCATTGGCGACGATCTGTGCACGATAGAACGGGTTCTGGAGCTCCCCATGGTTATAGAGAAGGAGGAAGGCGAGAGAGGAATGCAGGGAAATTATGATCATGCATGTCGCTAAACAAGACTGTTTTGGACAATCGTAACGGCCATGGATGCCAACGCGCGACATAAACGGTGGAGGGCGGCTAAAGAGCATATCCATTGGCCAGACTTCATGCATCCATGTTAACCTTTGAAGACATATTGCATTTGGCGTACAGGTCGGAACATTCATATTGCAAACAATGCTAACTTCCCAAATTACCCCTGCAACGACAACTGATCCCAAGGCGATAGCGTGTCCACACCCTGTCACGCGCCGCTGCAGCTCTCACGCCATCATCTCAAACTATCAAAATTCTTCTCGATAAGTTGCGCCTTCAACACTTCGTTCTCCCTTCTCAACGCTTCATTCTCATTCTTTAGCTTCTCTTTCGCCTCATTGCCATTATCACCACTACCTTCGGCGAGCCCACCAGCACTACCATCACCACTTCTCGCACCCTTCAAACACCCCTCTTTAACCATTTCTGCAAGCATCCTTTCGACCTGCCCAAAAAGCATCATGAGCCCTTTATCATCCACGCCATCCTGTTCAAGCAGTACCTCGCCGGTCATCGAGGATATGATACGGATCCGTCGTTTATCCCCGGGGTAGTCTTTGGTGGTTATCAGCTTCGGATCGTGGGACGGGAAGATGACTTCGGCATTGGCAAGGATCTGGGTGCGGTAGAAGAAACGTTCCGTGGCGACGGCCGACATGGTTTGTAATGTAGGATGCGGGGAGAGTGAGGATGCGGGGAGAGTAGGGATGTGGGGAAAATGCGGCTTGTTCATGCAAAGTGTTGGGCCGGCTATATTTTTTGTTGGCGCGTAGCCACGCCGTATCTCAACCTTATGACGGACTACAATCATAACTCACAGGTGGCGCTTAGATCGAGGACGAAAAAATTAAACTACAATGATCAAGGACCAGATATGTAACAATCCCACGATGGGCTCGTAACCCAATCTGTCTGCCTCCCGAAGTTATATTTCTCTCATTCTTCTGTGTTAGGATACATTATCCGTCTTAAGTTTGCTCTCATAGCACATCAAATCAAACACACTTAGCTGCCCTTAAATATAGCTCCTGCCTTTGCAGAATATGTCTCATTACCGCTACATTATCTTGTTAGTTTGATGGAGTACCAGCTTGCGGGTCCTCGAGAACTCTAGCTCTGACAGTGAAAAAGCCATCTCCCTCCCTCAATGGTATCGTCGTATTTAGTCTGAGTGACCTCGGATTTGAAAAACAGGAGTACGAAAAACCACTTTTTATGCCCTCTATTGATCTTAACCTTCTCGATAACCAAGACCAAGCGCAAGTTTACAAGTGCCACAACCATTTCCTTTCAGGCTCGGGGCATTCAATCCCAGCACCCTTCTCACCCCAGTACAAGGCCCGTAAATCTTTCTAGACGTTCCCCACCGCATCATGCTCCTTCTCGGTAACCATTAATCCGACCAAGCGGCGTTTGGTTTACACCGCGGAAAACCGCTCGGCTTGTTGCATAAGGCATCACTCGTCACACTTCACTCGGAAAATGTTACATATCCAGTGGTGGCAAGTGACTCAGAGTGGCGAGTGACTCAGGAGTGGCGAAGCATCAAAGTTTGCTCTCATAATTCTCTGTATATAAATCGAGCACTGTATCATAGAATCAACACACGGTTCTCCCCTAAGTACTATAGTAACAGAAAATTCGGATAACGCAGACCCGGCCATCAACGAGGACCCGGTGAAGCTTGGATCAGCTCTACCCAAACAAACACCATACTACTATCTACGGATCCTAATGGGCGGTAATACTCGACGGTGCCCAATGCGTAGCACTTATCACGGTCCCAACCCACCAAACGGGCCTGATCAGACCGGGCATTTTTGCAACGTAGACTTTTGAGATGGAGGCTAGGCTGGACTGATCTGTAGACGCTCAAAAGCCTGTTATTCTCTCCACGACTCCTTGAAGCTCGGAGATATAAGTACCCCGCCGATGCACACCTCAGGACAGGATCTCCCCACGATGATCTTCGGGTGGAGTTGCCACGATTGGAAACTTCATGTTGCCCGGCCATGTTTAACGCCATGTTTAAAACAACTACAGCTCTTCCATACATATATATTTCGCATCATCGCATCATCATCACCACCACCTATGCAGTCAGACGAGACCTACCCTCGCCTCCTCCCACCTCCCAACTCATGGGTTTTAACGCCTATCCCAGATTCTACTCGCCAGCTGTTGGCAGATGCTGTTGATAGCATCCGATTACTCGACAATAAAAACCCCTCTGAATTATGGGCGATATGCCACATGAACTATAATTCTACTGCATTTGATGCAGAACTGCAGCGTATCCTGCACCAGGAAAATAGTTCTGTGGCGGTTCATAAACTTTGCCTGAGCTTGCGTTATGGAATAACGGAATGGCTTGCACATCGTTTGCTCGCAGATGCTTCGCCTTCTGTAGCTTCAGGAAACTCCAATAATACACGTCAGAGTGGTACTCTGACGGGACAAGTCTTGGAACGTGACCAGTATTGCGTTGTAACGCAAAGCGGTGCAGATGGGATACAGGGGTGCCATATAATCCCATATTCAATAGGTTTGTAGCACCACTCCACCTTTAGGTATCCCAATAATTGGGCTGTGAAACGATGAACCTGACATGTCTTAAACCTGTAGGCAAGTCTGACAACCTTGGTTTGAAACCACACTTCTGGGGATTCCTCCGGATGTTCCTGGGGGATATTACAACTTCCAATATTGAAACCTATCTCATGCAACCATCCACGAACAACAGTCATCCAACAAGTATCAATCGCCTTGAAAATGTTATCGCAATGGCTACCCATGTGCATCATCAGTTTGGCACCGGTAAAATAATCCTAGAGCCTGTGGGGGATCCGCTGGCAGATGTCTCATCGACCAACCCCCTGACTACTTATGATGTGCGATTTTCCTACCTTCATAAAAATTCAGAAGCCACACTTCCCACCCACAACTCAGTATCACAACCTGATACATCCACACCGTCAGAACGAGCGTGCCTTCTATGTTACCAAGCACATCCAGCGCTGTATCGCTTTGGGGCTAGGCGGACTGGAGATATTATTAATTTCAGTACTTCTGATCCTGTGTCCCAGCCGTTGCCACATCCTGATCTTTTGCGCATACATGCTGCTATCAGTCGGATCCAGTGTATGGCAGGTCGCGGCTCATTGCAAGAGGAGGACCTTTACGATGGTCCTGATGAGCTTCTGTGCCCGGTAGCGATTCCTGTGGAGGATAATTCACGAATCGCAGAATGGATTGAAACTGTTAGCTTGGATGATGGCTCTAGCACGAACAATGATGTAGCCAGCATTCTGGGGCTGACTGGTGGACACAGTGTAATGGAGGACGCAAGCCTCGCAACAGAACAAACTGGTACGGGATCGAGGGCAAAACTGTACTGAACTGCGCAATACCAACTGTTGGAATTCTCAAACTGTACCAGTCCTATGTACTGGTATACTGAACTGGTTTGTACCAGCAAACTGCCAGTACAAAAACTGCTAGTATAAACTGGTATAACTGAAAAGCCGCCAGTACAAACGAGCACTAATAAGACCAGTCATGCATATGCAGGCGCGGTACATCATTTGCTACGCGCAAGTAAGTATCACCGAGTAATTATAACATTCTCAAATCCAACGCCGCTGCCTTTCCAGGCTAGCATATGGTGCCTAAATAGGAGGTCAGTGAGTGAAAGTGCAGCTGTACCTATACCAACAGTATTATCCAGTGTACCAGTGCAATTATCCGTCTGTACTGCAGTTTATAGCGCTCCAACTGTACCAGCAGTTTCTCAAACTGCACCAACCAACTGTTTGCTGGTGCTGGTATTTGCTGGTATACTGGTACGTACCAGTATACTGTTGCGAGGCTTGGGAGGACGACACTGTTGGCGCTGGCGCTCCTTATTCATTACCCCGCCGGTGATCCGGAACCAGGGTCTTTGACACGGTCTCAAGAGGAGAGCAAACGAATGCTAAAGGCTTGCAGTAGTACAGAAATACACTGCTGTGATATGAAGGGGGGAACTGTGTGCATAGACTATGGTATAGAGAAGAGAGAAGGAGAAAAACTAGAGATAGATAGTATAAGAGAGTGGCGATACTTGCGTGGCCTTTTGTCGCCTTTGCCATCACCGGATATGCAACATATACTGTGATTGAACTCGGTGAGTAACGTTGCTGACCAGTTCTCTCAGACAGAGCAACTGATCGGATTCATCCGCCGAGTTGTACCCCATATGGAAGTTCTAGAGAGTAAGAGAGTAAGTTGATAAGGGTATTCGAGCAAGACCAACGACATCTGTCCATGCTCAAACATATAGATATCCCAGGGTTTAATTCCAGCCCCCAGACCGCGACAGCGAGACAAGATAACCCAAGATCTAGTAAACCCCGTCCCGTCTCGTCCCCAGTCGCAACCCCATCAACGTCATTCGGTTTCGTAGTCTTTGACCACAGCTCCAGATCTTCTTACTCCTCTCTCGTACGTAATCTGCTACTCGATGCCGAGACGCAATTCGGTGGGCGTTGCTTTGACACTATGATTGAGCCTGCGTCTATATCAGTATTCCTAGCGGTCAGACCGGCCATCTGCGAGCGGCCACCGAGTCCAGACCAACTGCCCGGTTTTTGCAGTGCAGGCATTTTGAAATGAGGTTGGGCCTGCGGCAAGCAAGGGCGGCCACTAAATAACTCAGCGCCGGCTCAACTGCAGGCCGCTAAAACTGCTTAGAAACACTGTCCAGGACCAAAATTTCCCTTAAGAAGGAACTTGATCGAACTCATTGTGTGAGGAAGGTTTACCTTGTGAGTGAACGATGGAAAATTACACTTGGTTGGTACTCAAGTCGGGACGCTGTTTTGTTGAATGTGGAGGTAGGAGGTGCGCGCTTTATTGAACGACAACTCCTTAGCTTGTCACTCGCAGTGTCGCCCTCTGGTTCCCAATTACCCCAGCTTATACCGCAGCTTTGGTTCACCTTTATCCATTGTCAATTTCCGAAGCATCACAAGTGACCATCAACCATCGTATTGAGCAGTATTTGAATTTGAATTCATACAAAGAAAAGAAAACCACCTATGTGTCGAGAAACTCTCTCTAACAAAGGATCCCATATGCTTGGCAAACAAACACAAACATGACAAAGATCCCCACCTATCCTCTAATTATTCCCCACACACACTATACATTTATATTACCGCCCTCCGCTAGTATTCTTTTTCTCCGTCCAGCACTTCCCCAGTTGAGCACTTAAGCGGGAGATTCCTGGATGAGTCTCCAACGTGAATGATGAATCCAGATTTGCCCTCGGGAATGACCCAGTTCTGCTATCTATCAGTATCTCCACAAATTCACAAGGACAAAGAACTCACCTGCAGCACAACATCCCACACACTCAGATCCTTCCTCGTGAGTTCAAAGGTGACCTTTGCACTAGCTCTAGGTGCTAGCTCAACTTTCTTGAAGCCGCGGAGCTGACGAATCGGGGTCTCGTACTTGATTCCGGATGGGAACTCGAGGTACAGCTGAGGAACAGCCTTACCCTTGACCTTGCCGGTGTTCTTGACGGTCACTGTGGCCGTGTAGATGACGTCCCAGAGAGCAGGGTTTCCACCCTGAACACCTCCGGCTGCCGGTGCCGGCTTTTCAACCGTGGTGTAGCCAGTCGGGTAGGGGTATCTTCCGGTTGTGATGGTGCTGGGGTTGTCGATGTAGGGATAGATGTACTTCTCGATCCTGGTAGTGATTGACTCCGGCCATTCGACTTCGGACGCAGGCGGGATTGTGGTAGGGTATGATGGCACGGGTCCCTTGGCCGGTCTCGTGGGCGGCAGCCTCGTGGGGTTCGTCACTTTCTTAATAGAGAGACCGCTATAGCTGAATGTAGTGTACGAAAGACCGAAACCAAATTCGTAGCGAGGGGTGATGTTGTTCTTGTCAAACCAGCGGTAGTCGACATTCAATTTCTCGGTGTACTCTTGGTCGATTCTGCCACTTCCTGAGGTGATGAGCTGCACGCTGGCACCCCAGTCGGAGAGCTTCTTGCCCATTGTGTAAGGCAGATGACCGCTGGGAGAGACATCTCCAAAGAGGATCTCAGCAAGCGATGTGCCTGCTTCACGACCAGGGAGATGGGCGTTGACAACACCCTTGACGTTAGGGTGGTCAATCCACTTCTCCACGATGACAGGTCCAACTGTATGAATGACAACAATAGTGTTGGGGCAGGCATCCGCAACGGCCTTGACAAGGTTGTCTCCACCATGCCATGCGTAGAGGTCGTTACGATCTCCCTCGTTTCCTTCGACTGTGATATATTTCTCTCCTGCATCAGAGCTGATGAAGACCAGGCATCGTGCATTCTTAGCCCTCGCCATCTTTGTAACTGCCGCAGTGACATTGTCTTTGAGAATAGACTGGACATCTCTTGCTCTAGCGCTGATGGCACTGATGGGAGTTTCAATATCTGCTTCCAATCAGCACTTGTTTCATTTTAGTTTGTTAGACCGGGTATCAAACCAGGGTAATAGTCGGCTGTTCCGGATCCCCAACCCATTCCCAATACACCGCTGTTGCATCCTCTGTCTGGGCAGGAATTTCCACCTTTGGGGCCAGGGTTAGCGCCCGCATCGGATCCAAATACTCGGATCTTGTCGGAGGCCTTAAGAGGCAAGATATTGTCGGTGTTTTTCAACAATGTGACTGCGTCTCTGGCAACCGCACGAGCAATCTCTCCATGGTCAGCACGCACATCGATGTGCTCGTTGACGACGACAATCGGTCCGGCGTTGGCACCCTTGTACAGCACATCGGTGTCGTTGGTTGTCCATGACGAGAATGTAACCGGAGGGTGGTTCTTGTCCTGTCCGAGCTGGTACCACGCAGCAACAATTCGAGCTTTTTCATGTTAGAGAAATACAAGATACCAAGGAGAGCTTATACTTACTGACAGCATCATTCAACCTATCCACGGGGACACTGCTGTTAAGGACCGATCGTGAAAGCTCGTCTCCCCAAAGAGAATCTCCATTAGCCCATGATTCTCCGTCTCCAGGCTGTGTCTGATCCAATCCAGAAAGCATATCCTCCACACCGGAACGTTGAGCAAGCCAGTCTAGCGCAGAGTAAGCAGTATTCGATAGTAACGTGGAAAGAGGCTTTGCTAACCGGCCATAACATAACCCTGGAAACCAAGCTCATCCTTCAAGACACCATTGAGAAGCTTCGAGTTCGAACAACCGTATGTTCCTACCGAAATTAGCAAGTAGACTCTCACCCGAGAGCAACACCAAACGAACCATTAATCTGCCAATAATATTAGCATACTTCACAAGAGGAAGCGGATGAAAACCTACCGTGTTGTAAGAGCACATAACAGCAGCAACGCCTGCACGCACGGCCTCAGAAAACGGCCACAGATACACCTCGTGCAGAGTTCTGTCGTCGATATTTGCAGAGACAGTATCATGCGTCCAACCATCTCCACGGAAGCGCTCCTGTTCATTACCAATGTAATGTTTGATAGTAGCCTGGGTTCCAGCATCTTGAATTCCCTGTCCCCGGCATCAGCACCCCCTTGTTAACCAATTGTAAGCCAACAAACCTTTACAGCATGGTAAGCTGCAACACCCTGGATATATGGATCCGAACCAAACCCCTCCCAGTTCCGGCCACCTTGAGGAGCACGACCAAGCGGGCCGACAGCAGGACCTAAGAGAACATGCACTCCCTTTGCCTTCGCCTCCTCTCCCATTGCTTTAGCGCGGGCATAAATGAGATCCTCGTCCTATTGACGGTCAGACATCAATCCTTGCTCAGACCCAGGCACTAGAAAACCCATACCCATGTAGCGCCAGTAGTAATTCCCGCAGGGAATGCCGTGATGAGGTCTGCAAATCGAATACCCAACGGACCATCTTGAGCACAAAGCGAAGGGAATCCGAGACGATTGACGGGACCGGTGTTTCCGACGCAACGTCCCTAAACAATGTCGTCAATTCTGTTCGAATATAGCAAACCCGGGGATGTAAAGCATACCATTGACCAACCTAGAAGAAGCCCGACGTCAGTAACCTCAACCAATTCGACTCGAGAACGCAGTCTACGCACCAATAGAAGTAGTGATGTTGACCTACAAAAACACACATTAACCTCCATCTCATCAACAGAAATACAAGCACCCACCTTCTCCGCCAACGTCATCTGGCCGACCAAAGCATGAGCCTTAGCGTACGCCCCGCTCCAGTCCGCAGCCCAACCTCCCTTAGGAGCGGGAAAGTACGGTGGGCTATCAAATTCCTTCGTCTGACGTTCAAACAACACCGGATTCCCATTGACACCGAGGGTGGCCAGAGCCACAAACAAAAGAGTAGTGGCCTTCATAGCGACGTAGAATGAAAGAGTGTGTGTTGTCGCAACAAACAAACGAAAAAAAAAAGGAGCGTGGGTTGGAGTGGGTTTTTGTATTTGGGTTCGGAGATGGAAGTCTCGGAGGATATCTAAACTAGGACGGTCCACCTCCCCTGCTGCTTCGACTTCGTGGTGCCTGGGTACCTGCGCACCAGGTGGGTTCCTGCTGCAAAAATTACAAATCCCAAGCCGGAAGAATTGGGCGGAGCAATCATTCGAATAGAGCCGTTGCACAAGCGCAGGGCGGTTAATTGCCCTGTTGTATGCACAAGCACAACCCCGCTGCGCTAGGTTACAAGGCCCGTCACTCCCCGCCCCTTGACACTCAACAATTAGTCGTCAATAACCCACATTCCACAGCACTCCTCGAATTGCAAAGCCGCATAAGTGGTGACACGCAGTAAATGAAGTTTCGAGAACACGAAGTCGTGCAACCAGATGTTCAATTGACATGCAAATAATTTCGTATTATTTCTTTCCAATATACGTCGAAATCAGGGGGCTGTGCGCAGAAGTCTTGGTTCACGAGAGTCTCCATCGTATTTGCCGTCGCCATATTACGCCAGCCGATCTCGGCTCCTGCTCCGGCACTAATTACCCCAGAGTTAGCCCGTGCCTGACGCCCAGACTTTTGAACTTTACCACCAGATCTTGGTTGGAGAAGATCAGAAACATTTTTATTTCCCGGTCTCACCGCAGAGCCCCCTTATCCATGTGAGACTCCTATTTTTGTGTAGCAGAAAACAGGGTTTTCACGTTCCACACGCCGCTGCAAATTCTAATTCTAACGGTCGTATTGTCCAAAGTATGCAGAATAAAACCACCTCGGTATGTCCAGCGGGTAATATGGCAATTGCGGGGTAGAGGCGGTTAAAATCCTCCCCGCCCACGCTGCGCTATCTACTAGTTGGTAATAGCCTCGAGTAGTACAAGATATTCATGACCACTGGCATGCGAGAATGCCGCAGTAGGATAAACATACTCTATGACACAAGAAACCATTGGCTTCCTCGGTACATCTCTAGCCCACGGGCCCGCCGGTGTTAGTCGGTTTCTTATTACGGGTAGGTTTATACACGCCGATCACGCTGCGGGAGCTGCAGACAATCTAGATTCAATGTGCCTATCGTCCACAAAACGCCACTGACGCTGTGGAATACGGAAACAACTTGATCCCACTCTTCGTCCGAAGTTTACTATCCTATCACAACCAATCAAATCCGCAGACCAACTTGTATCTATAATTATTACTATCTCTGGCCACAGGCTCTCCCAGGTACAAGCTGTACACTCTCTAAAGTATAGTGCATGTACTCAAAGTTAGAGTATGTCTGTTACACGCGGATATCTCCACCTGCATTGCGGGGTAAAGACTGACAGTTAACGTACGCTACTTCTCCGGCCTCCGGTCTGGGAATAGTAGGAGTGCGGGGTTCGCCGACGCATCTATTCACTTTCAAGCGGGGCATCCGATTGGTCAGACCGAGTGCAATTCTAGAGAATTCTACATCGCATTGAACGGTTCAGGTAAGTTTTGTCACTTGCATACCGGTAGTGTAAGTTATGGGGCAGGCAGAATTGCCGTCGATGTACTAGTACTTATCCAACTGCTATCGAACATGCACACGTGAAATCATGATGAACTCTCCCTATCGAGATGGATGAAGAATCTAAACTACTTCACTTGTTCTTATCCCCTAAATCCCTGCCCTCACCACAACCCCCACTCTCCTCCACCTTCTACACCCACACGGAACGATTCCGGCATCCATCCATCGCCCCGACACAACGGTCCGTTGTCATATCCGTCTTCGGTAGATGATAACGATAACGATGGCAAGCTTGACTGCAGGCCAAGTAATAGTGAAGCATCGAGAAAGGCGAAACGAAGCTCGCCGGAACCCAACCAGCTTCACCGACCGCCATATGCGAACACAGAATTTGCAAACCCGCCCACTTTTCGCATCTATCAACATCCACCCTACCACGCCCTCCGTCCCCTCAAAATCCTGAACGTCCTAGTCTCAGTCCCAACCGTAGTGGGGACCGTAATCGTCGCCCTCTCCACGCCCCTCCTACTCCCACAAAGCTCCTTACAAACCCTCATCGGCGTCCAGCCCATCTCATCCGTCTCATTGACCCTAGCCCCACTCTTCAGCAGTAGCCGCACAATCCTCTCCCTCTCGTGGAACACCGCACACACCAGCAGCGGGGAGCCGTACATATCGCCCCACCAGTGCGCAAACTTTGCATTTGGGCTTATTCCGTAGTACATGAACCATTTCAGCGTCCCTGGGGGCCCGTGGAGGATGGCCCAGCCCAGGACCGAGAGGCAGGAGTCGTGACCAGGGATGAGTTGGTGGTTTTGTGGGGGTAGTGGGGGGAGGTGGAGGGAGCGGATGCCGAGGCGGTAGAGGCGGTGGTTCAGGAGTCTGTGGAAGCGGGGGTGGGACCGGATTAGCGTGTTGAGGGAGGACCAGGTGGGGAGGAGCTCGGCGATCAGTAGGAGGAGCTCGTTGGGAAGCTTAAGGATTGCGGCGGGGGGGAGTGAGCCGGCTAAGAGGGTTAGTGGTGCGAGGTGGTGTGCGCTGGTGGGACGTACGCGTGGATGGGGCGTCTGGGAGCGAGAGGTGCTTCAGGGACTCAGTTAACGTTGTTAGGGGGGCGAAGCGGTTTGCGGTGTGGACGGCGGCAGGGGAGGGGTAGAGGCGCGGTGGGGCCATCGTGCGGAGAGCTGGGTGAGGAGAGAAAGGAGGAGGCTTCAAGGTGAGTCCGAGATAGCATTACTGCTGCACGTAAAGGGTTGCACGACATGGACCCCACGTGGAGTGTGGGGTTGTGTAACCGACCGTCATTGTGGGTCACTCGGTGAGCTTCGACGGAGGCTTTTTGAAGCTGCGATATGTTGGATTAAGGTTTGCACCGGTGAGAACGTCGACTTGGTGAATGTACTGCCAAGTCAGGTCCCGATTGAAAAGTCACTTGGTGTGTAGAGGGCGAGATGAAGAGACAGTGGAACTGCTCTGTAGCAAGTCTATTGTTGGAGCCTCAAGCCTCAAACAAGGATAACACTAGATAAGCGCCACCCCATCCGTAGACAGAAACGGGGTGGATTTACAAATAGGGATTAACATGCCCGACTTCTTTTTAATCATTTACAAGATAGCACTAGCGCAGCTTCTCCAAGTCCTATTCAAATTGCCACGTCTTCTCTCCGAAACGGTAGCGTTCCTTCAGCGGCGGAGAAATCATCCTGCTGCCTGGAATACGCTCAGCGCAGAAGGGAGGCACATAGACAACGCACCAGCGTTCTATAAAATGCGGACGTCAGCAAACGAAAACGAAAACACCCAAGCTATAGCAAGAACGAAGTGTGCACATACCACCTTCAAAGATCTCCCTCTCACGCTCCTTGAGAAATTCGAAGATATACTTGCACAAGTCCCAACCGCCCTGAAGTGCCTGTCCGCCCGTGTCAGTATGATAGTCGTGGGCACACAAATGCCAGGTGCACCAACAGTAATCGCAGCAAGCCTACGCTCTCGACCCAATCGATTGAGGGCTCGTAAATGGCGAACTCTGGGCAGGGCTGCTGCAGGGTCTCGCAATTCTGCCACAGAGTTAGATTAGGCTCTTTCAGTAATTAAAGACGTACCTTAAGAGACAAAGAATTTTCAGCCATTTTTATATGAGCATACTTGTGCATAGAAAGTGAAGGGGGGAAGGCGAAGGGTAAAGGGTCAAGGGTGAAAGGGAGGGATCAAGAGTGAAGAGTGAAGAGTGAAGAGTGAAGAGTGAAGAGTGAAGAGTGAAGAGTGAAGAGTGAAGAGTGAAGAGTGA
>Ga0307515_10013260_pt1 | contig 15414 bp, 12 predicted proteins | sample 17_EM_MG_FD_194513 | JGI IMG/M metagenome (GOLD analysis project Ga0307515, IMG submission 194513) | Populus trichocarpa ectomycorrhiza microbial communities from riparian zone in the Pacific Northwest, United States - 17_EM | ecosystem: Host-associated > Plants > Roots > Unclassified | place... | reverse complement strand
ACAGTGCTCGTGTGAGAAATTCAGAGGGCAGGAGAACCATTCGGTCACCGGACGTAGGGGAGAAGAAGCCGTACCTGTCCACGCCCAAGAATATCGGCGATGTCAGTGTATATCCGATACGAATGGCACGGACTTACCGGTCAGCATGGCTTAATATCTCCTTCTCGGCGGTGGTGAGTTCTCCACCTGGTGGAGAAGGGCCAGGTGAAGGCGGCATCCGGACAAGACTGCGGTTGCTCCCCAGCCGCGCACGAGTGAGCTCCTCACCGTCTTCATATCCATCCCCTTTTACGCCGGATACGTCGAGTGCAGCATAAACCGCACGGACGTGATAAGCGTCTAGGTCTTCGCCTGGCGCGCGAGGCGGCGCTGGACTAGGCGGAGCAATTGATGTCGGTGGGGAGCTGTGAGAGTGTGGAGAGAGGTTGACGTTAACTTGCAGGGTTGTGTGTGGGCGGTTCGGAGGTGATTGCTGGTAACGGGCGGATGTCGGGCGGTCCTGAGCGGCACTTGTTATTGTTGGAGCGTCTACGCTTGAGCTGGATGGTCCGCTGGGTAAGGTAGACTTAGAACGGATGCTCGATGGAGGGGGGTGGTGTCTGGAGCCGTCCGTCGACTGCGAGTGTGAAGAGCTCCTTGGGAATGGTGTACCCACAGGCTGGACTTGTGTAGGTTCGAGCCACAATGGAGCATGTGGAGGTATAGGGTGTACAATCCCTGGGTGGATGCCCCTGGCTATATCACTCTCTGCCGACGATCGTGAGCTAGCTGAACGTCGTGAAAGATAGGACAATGATGAATCTCCATTTGCAGTTGACATGGGTCTGTAATTGGACCCAGACTCGCGAAGGGAGTTATTGCGGAAGAGACTGTGAGAGTTTGTTGAGTGCCAGCTATTGCGGTCGTCGCCGTAGAGACTGAAGATGGTCTCTGCAGTCGCTTCGCTTGACGAGCGCTGTGTGTGCAATGTTCCAAGCGTTGAGGACGATGGGTCTGAGTATGACTGGGGGTAGGTGGAGGATGCAGCTCCCGGTGTTGGTGGGACGATTAGCAACGTCGGCTCAGCCATCCAGAGCAAAAGGAAAAATAATGAAGATGGCTTTGAGGAAAAGAAGGAAGGCAGGAGTGGGTGCGCGTGCGTAGAGCGAGTAAAAGTTCGTGGTCGTGGTCTGGGTCAAGAAATTGAAAGAGAACGCAGCCGTAAGCACCGGCGCAACTTCCGCTGCCATAAAGCTGTGCCCGCCAACCGCGAGACAGACATTCTCAAGGCATACGTGTCAGACAGTCAGACATGAACTTTTGCTTAGGCCTACTGTAACCCAACCCAAAATTCTCAAGCGACATTGGCTGACAGGTGTGCCTGGATCAACAAAGCAGCTAATTTTCGACTCATACGGAGGCAGCCATCAACCAAAGATCGATTTGCGCTGAGGAAGCCTAATCTGCCTCATGTCGACGTGCACGATTTACGCGGCATTCGCTCTACTGCTACCCGAATACCCGAATATGTGTACGAAGACACGTGTTATGGTATGCAACATTATAGCATGAAAGTTATATTGGACAAAGGAAAGAAGGCACAACCTCATTTGTATATATGTGGTGGACATGAGTGTGACGCGGAAGGGCTCTGAATATAAGATGATTTCTATTCAGTAATTTTAACTTATCGTTACAGTGGTCCAGTGATTCCCTCTGCCACTTCGTCCCTCGTTCCCTCGCAATGCTGGACCCAATCTACAGCACAACCATAACGCGGTTCGTGCATAGGCTGCCTGCCATTGATAGATTTTCTTGGGAGCACAACAGCGATGAATCATACACGATTAATCCTATTTCTATTGTCGCTAATTTCCAATCTCTGCCAACCGAGGTTACTCAGAGAGCCTCGGATCACACGGTGCCAGAGGGCGGCTCCGCTCTTGAGTACCCCTGTGATCGGGGCCTGGGTCCCCTGGGTCCTGTGGCTCCGATGGAGGCCACTACGGACCAGTGGAGCACCACTTCAAGTTTCGTGTTTCCATGAACGGAGTACAAGCATGCACAGGCGCAAGCACGAATAAAAACATACGTACATATGCAAACACAAGCGCAAACACAAGCGCGAGCACAGGTACGAGCACAAGAGCGAGCAAAATACGAAGCACAGACACAAGCACGCACACAAACGCAAGTGCAAGCGCAAGTGCAGGCGCAAGTACGGGGGCGAGTGCAGGCGCGCAAGCACAATTGCAAGTGGAGTCGAAAGTGTAGGCCCGATTGTAGGCTCTATCACGGGCACTAGTGCAAGCACAAGAATAAGTGTAAGCACAGGCTCGAGCAGGGGTGCAAGCCAACGCATGAGCCAAAGTGCAAATGCAAGTATAAGCAGAAATACAACCCAGAACCACGCCCTGACCCAGAATCGGAAAACGACTGGATGCTAACCCGGTCCAAACCCACCACGCCACCCTACGATTATGATCGATCAACCCCGTCACACCTCACGTCAAAAAAGAGAACCGCCCAAAACACGACACCAGTAAGCGAAGGACAATGAGAACCAATGAAAACACTGCCGGTAAACTCCCCTGACCCCCGAACCCCATATGAAAGAAGGCCCAAGAGTAAGGGTAAATATGGGCCCAGAACTGTACTGTCCCTAACGAGACGACACAGCTACTAAAAGGAGCTCTTAAGCGATCAAATAAGGAAAAACTGGAACGCTACGCGTTTCATGGTAGGAAGAAGTAAAGTAACTGGCAACGAGCACTCTGACTACTATGGGCGGATAAACGTTTGACCGAGTTGACCTGATTACGGGTCCTCACATTAACTTCACCTAGAGGGATGTAGCCGGATCACCGGCATAGGGGGGTGTTTAGTGGGTTGGACATTAGGGCACAGCGTCCAAAGGGCATTTAGGCCCACTGGCGGGCCCTAATGGAGTCACACACACCGCGTGTACGCGTGGTGGTGCATGCCGCATTCCCTTTCTTTCCCAACCAAAAAAAAGAAAGAAAGTAAAGAATCGAAACACAACCACAGGCACTGAATCACGCGTAGGCGCAAGCCCGGCGAACACTGGCGAAGTCCCAAGCGCGCGCCTTGGCTCGCGCGCAGCACTCACACTTACTGAGACGTTGCCGCAGAGACCTAGGCCCAAGTTCTCCACTTCCTGGTTCAAATTCCATTCTGCGTGTGATTAAGCTAAGGTTCAAAAGTCATCTCTCAACATGATATGCATGGACGCAACAGAGGGCGACCAAGCGGGAAAACCACTCAAATATATCCCCGATCAGCGGAAGGCGGTGAAATCATATTTCAGGCTTAGAACCACTTGCGAGGGTCCTGTAGACCCCTTTCCGTCCCCTAATAGTGAGGTGCCTATAAACAAGGACGCGCGGCCCAATAGCCAGATTATACCCAAGTGTTTGGGTCAGGCTTCAAACCACGCCTCCTTTGTGATCCTGATAATCTGCCGAAAGCAGAAGCATACCCTATTACGCTGTTTTGACCCACAGGATCGCGTTTTTTTTTTGGGGGGTGGGAAGGGGAGGGAATGCGCCATGCACCATAACGCCTGAGCCCTGTGTGGAGGACTCCATCAGGGCTCGCCAATGGGCCTAAGACCTTTGGACGGGAGTGCCCTGTGTCCTACCCCCTAAAACCCCCCTTCGCCGGTGTTCCCGGCTGCATCCCATTATGTGAAGTTGATTTGTGGGCCCACTATCGGGTCGAACTTGGTCAATTTATCCTCCGCCCATAGCTTTCGGAGTTTCTTTGCTTCTTTACTTGTCTTCTTCCATGAAGTGCGCCGCGTTCCAGCTCTTTGCTACTAGATCCGTTATGAGTCCTTTTGGTATCTGTGTTGTCTCGTTAGGGGTTACGTCTTGAGTTTGAATATAATAGATATTTTTATTTTGACTTCCATCTCGCCAAACCATCATCGAGATCAGAATTCGCAATCATTCGAAGTCTGTATTCATGTTGTTTTCGAAGGAGAGGGCTGCCGCTCCTCTGATCAGCCCTCACTTGATCGCGTTTCTTGCCCTGGTTCTGATCACCTCTTTCTTTCAAGGGTCACTTACCCCCCCTCCCCAGTCCCCTTTGATTGATCTCAATAACTGGAGGTATACAAATGGTTCTTTGTGTGCATTGTTCTATTATAGTGCTGTAGTCTCGAGCTCGTCAGATCAGTACATAATATTAACAATGCACTTGGCTTTTGCGCGTTCCTAACTCATTCCATATGACCAGTAACAATGCTTTAGATGTCTTAATGCACCCGGTATGCACCCTCCGTGTTGCCGTAATGTGTTAGGGTGGGAGCACGGAGGCGGGGCTAGACGGAACTTTCCCGACAGTATCGCTATCGGGGCGAGTGATGCCAACGGGAACAGGACGGAAGGGGACGCGAGGAGAGGCGAGACAGAACGGGCAGGGTGCTTGCCCAAGTTGATATTCTGACTAGACGAGTACCGCTATCGACTGTACATGCCTTATATACTACAAGACTGTCGAAGTGAAAGTCATAGCGGTACCGGACTACTAGAAATGGCTGTCTGTCGAATACAATAAAGTGACAACCAAAGGATAATAATGTCGGTCAGAAGTCCGACAACGAGGTACAATGTCAAGCAACGGAGGGCTAAGACCAGCTACAGGATCGAGAATGGGTCTGGGCTCATCGACAAACCGGCGGGATGGAGCGCATATGAATCAATTGGGTCAGGCCCGGCGGTCGGGTGGAGCGGGATGTAACATAATGCTGGGAAGGCCACAAGGAAATTCTAGCCCCCAACGAGCTTTTCAATAGGGACGAAGCCAATTAACATATTCGCGTAACTGTTCTTCGCATTTCAAAAACACAATATTCCTCAATCCCCTCCTCCCGTCCGTTCGCAGCTCCTGAGCCGACTACCGTAATGGTGATCCTTATTATGAGTAGTCCTACGCCTTCAATCAAACGTTATAACCAGAGCCATAGGACATGGACTCGGGAACCTCTCCGAAACTTTCTCGCTTCTGCCTGTCCTACATCGATTTTGATCCTTTTCTTGTGAAACCATGTTCTTCATATTTATTTATGGGCTCTGAATTCATTATGGGGGGAATTGCACTGCGATTCTGTCCTACACTAGTTACAATTTTTGAGGGCATGCGGTAGGGGACAAGGTTTAAACAGGTTTTCCACTGATCTACTAACCACCAACTGTAACCAATCCTCTCTTTCAATTGCACCGTCATTGGCCAGTTGCTTAAATGCCTTGAGGTTAATCCACGATCCTTCAATCAATTCCAATGGGTCCTTTTGTTCACTCCCTTTCCATATGAGGAAGCTTTGTAGAGAGAACCTTGACCGTTGCCTTGACCAGATAACGAACATGAACTCCGGAATCAAGTCAAAGTGCTCACTTGGTCGCAACCAGCGACGATATCGGAGCCCAAAATGCTTAAGCGATGGGCATACTGGTGTATTCCCTCCCCCATGAGTAGCAGTGGTATCCAGGTTGTTTCCATGAACCGGGTGTACCACAAGTGACTGCAAGACTTTCACTCCAAGCGAAGAAGGCTGTGCACTGTCAATCACCAATTCCTCCAAATTCGACATGAAAGCAAATGCTTTTGTCCAAGCCCAGCTCATGGCCTCGATACTGATATGCAGGATTCGTGGTGCAAGTCGACTCTCTTGTAAAGCCTGACTAGAAAACCGAACTAGTGGTCGACTTCCCCGCAATTTATCAGAACAGGAGGACATCAAAGAGAGCTGAGTGAGATTGTGTGCTGAGACACCATGAAGTATCTCGAGAGGATAGCCTTTGAATATCAAGTCCTTGCAGTTTGGGAGGGTGGTATTGAATGTGTGCAGAACGTGGCGATGAAGTGGAAAGAGAATGATGCAACTCTCAAGAACATGGAAGGTCCTGCCGCTCATCCACTGAACCGAGACAGCCCTGAGTGTGAGATGACGGAGTGTGTGAACAAATGGTATGTCGACATCATCGTGATAGTTTGGAAAGGAGAGATGAGAGGCGGTGAGTGCTTCAAGGTGGTGTAGATGAGGTAGAAGGTCTACTGGATTGGGCAGCCGTGGAGTATCGAGGCAGAGCACCCTGACGGAATGGAAGATGGAGGGAGAAGTAGTAGTAATGAATGATATCACACTCGATGAATTTATTTCAACTGTTGTAAGCTCTCCACTAGCTGTGGTGCCAAGAATGCGCAAAAGACGTTCGAGGAGAGGCGACATCTCGCAAGGACACCTAATCTTGAATGTCCTAAGGCGGCTCATGACAAGATCGGAGCACCGTTGGAGACCATGACGCACGAGGTGTTCAGGCAAGTCAGCCTCTGCTGGGAACGTTTCAACTACGAAGCTTCGCCATCGTGAGGTTGCTTCTATGGCAGCGAAAATAGCCTGGTAAGCGCCCTCTGCTGGGACGAAGTGACCACGGTCGATCTCTATATCGACCAATACATCCAAAAGCGATTGGCTCCTTTCCAATTTGCTTATGATGGTACTCTTCGGGGTTGTTGCTCCCAGCCTGAGTGATGCCCAAATACTACTAACCATGATATACCAATGTTTGGATACTTGCATCAAGGGCAAAGGTGAATGGCTGGCTTCGTCGATGGTAATGAGTAAAATTTGTTGGAGCAACTCTGTTGGAAGGCGGGTGATGGGCGCAATAATTTGGATGAACCACCAATATTTGTGGCGGGTGTGCCATAGACCACGTGCCAGACTGTGACAATAGTTGAGTTTGATGGAGTCAATGATATCCATGAGTACCGGATCTGCGAATACCTCGTCGTGTGTCACCGGATCTGCTTTTGCTTTTGCTTCTTCCTTCGTCCGCACCAGCTCCTCCGCCGGCGCTAGCACTCGCTGCGGTGCCAGCAACCCCCGTGCCCACTCCCGCATCTGCCCCGGCTCCCGTGCCACTAGCCACGCCCGCACCCGTACCTGCGCCTCAGCGCGCGCGCGCGCGCGCGGCGGCACCCCGCCCACTTGCGCTAGCGCCTGTACAAGCGCCTCCGCCCGCATCAGCGCTCGCACCTCCGCCTTCATCCTATCTGATTGTGGATGCATAATGTCTCTCCGTGTAGATGGTTGGGAGATAGAACAACATGTGGGGTTATCGTGTTCGCACCCTTATCAGACGCCAGGCAACTGCCGCATGAGAGCCACGCCCCACGCCCCATTTCCTGTCCCGAGGGGCGCATGCGCATGCAGACCCTTTCCCTCGCCCTTCCACGGTCACAGTTTGGCGAAATTGCTCATTTTCCGGCCTCCTTTTTTTCTTTTCTTTTCTTTTGGGTGGGAAAAGGAAGGACGGACCCTATGTACATTCTCTCACTGTATTCATCATACTGGACAAAGGAAAGATAAAGAAAATTAAAACTGTAATCTCCCTCATTGTGGTGGCAATAAGTGTGATGCCGCAGGGCTCTGAATGCTTATATATGAGATGCTTTCCATTTAGCGATCTAACCTATCGCTGCAGTGGCCCATTCCCTCCATCACTTCTTCCCCTCGTTCCCTGGCAACGCTGGACCCAACCCAGAAGACAACCATAACGCGGTTCGTACATATACTGGCTGCCGTTGATAGGTCTCATTGGGGACACGACAGCGATGAGCCAGCCGCGATTATTCCTATGTCCATTTTCCAATTTCTAGCTGCCACCCACAGCTACTCAGAGAGCCTCGGATCACACGACGCACTTCTTCACACCAGCTCCATTCCTTTTGTTCCTTAATCTTCACAATGCATTCTGAGCCCTCCGCTCTAAATCTCCGCCCCTGCGGGTACCCAAAGGGGGGGAGAAAGACTCCGTCTTTCAACCATCGAGATCACCGACAATCTCCCTCATTCATTTCCCTCCGTTCTTTCCTCTTCATTCGTTTCCTTCATTCGTTTCCTCTCTCCTTGTTGGCTCCGATCTCATTTAATCTCACGTTCCTTTCATTCCTTTCATTCCTGTATTTCGTTCTTACGTCCTCCCCTACCCCTTCATCTCCGATCTCTCCGATCTCCATTCCTTCTTTCGTTTCCTCTCTCCCTGTTGACTTCGATCCCATGTAATCTCGCATTCCTTTCATTCCGTTCATTCCTATATTTCGTCCTTACCCTGCCACTCCTTTACTTCCCGACCTCCGATCCTTTCGATCTCCTCTCCCGATCTCTTCGATCTCCTTGTCGTTCGACTTCTTGCCTCCCGATGTCCGGTCTCTCCGACTTTCTCCTTCGTCCGACTCTCTCACTTCTCAATCTCCAACTCCTCTGCCTCTTCTCGCTCCCTTCATCTCCGTCTCCGATCTCTCTTCACTCCCCTTCATCCAACTTCCGCTTCCCAAATCTCCGACTTCTTCGATTCCTATTTCATCCGATTCCCTCGCTTCCTGATCTCCGTTCTCTTCGGTTCCCTTTTCGTCTGATTCTCTCGCTTCCCAACCCCTGACTCCTCAACCTCCTCGACCTCTCTGATCTCCCCGATTTCCCCTCTGTTCAACGTCCTCACTCCCCGATCCCCAACCTCGTCGATCTCCTATTCGACCGACTCTCTCACTTCCCGGTCTCCAACTCTCCGGCCCGGTCTTCGCTCCTTTTAGTCCGATTTTCTTGCTTCCCGATTTTCTTGCTTCCCGACCTCCGACTCCCCAATCTCCTCGCCCTCTCCGTCCGGTCTCCTCATCTCCGACTCCTCGACGATCCGACCTCTTCGTCCAACGTGTCGATCTGTGGCTGTCGCTAACCCATGGCGTCTGGCGTCACTAGGGACTCCCCAACCCACCGACTCGACTACCGTCGAAGGGAGCCCCTCCAATGCACCCGACGCAGTCAGTAGTCCCACTGTTCGGCTGGCGCTGCCAGTCTTACAATCCGGCTGTCTGCCCCTTCGCTATCAACACACTATCTCGCGTGCGGCGCGGAGGTCACAACGAGAGGTCACGAGTGGTCAGCAATGCTCAAGAGCGGACGACTTGGATGACTTACTCGGGGAGGTCCATTTCCCGGAGGATTTGTCTCGACGTCCAAGCTCCCGCCTCGGAGCCGACTTCCTTTGTCGCCTCGAGGGTTCGGCTCCTAGAGGGGGGGCACTGTCACGTACCGTGCCGGCCGTGACATTTCCAGGCTCACGGAAATGGTTTCGAGGCACGAGCGCTCGGGTCGCCGACGCGCAATGGCCCTGTTACTCGGGCTGCGGGGGATCCCGCCCCTTTTATTTAGTTTCCAATGTACCGTTTGATTTCTTATTATTTAATACTCATGTACTCGTTACCTAGTTCCTCAGTTTGAGGATCAATCTGAGTACCGGTCCCCTTTCTCAACCTTTCGTCCCCATCCTTCAGTCCATTCCCGACGATGGCTGGTATACGCCCTATCCTGGCCACACGTCCGTCCTCCGACCGGACACGGCTCTGACATGGAGAAAGGTAGAAAAATTCTCAAGGGGTACAAAAAGCATCTAAAAACACATCTGACAACTACTCCAATAGCCCAACTCCAATGGAAATTGTCATGGAGAGTGAAGTTGAAAGTGTTGAGGAGCTTGAGCTGGAGGATGTTGAACCAGAGGAGGATACACTCACACTTGTAAACCCCGTGAATAAGGATGGCGAGAAATACAGCAGGCGTGTTTCCAAAGGACTTATGGGCAATCCTGGACGTGTTCTCGCCCTCGACAAGTGGAGATGAGCTCCGTTTGACCTTCTTGACCCTGACCGATCGAGTGCGAGCGCAAGGGCAACCGTCGAATCGTATTTTTGTGAGTTTCCTTTTCTACTCAACGTTCCGTGTTGCAGGAATTCTGGAACGCGAGGGTGGCTGAGGCAAAATTCGGTGTCCAGTTTGACCTGACAGACGTCAGCTGTCATCGGCTGCGCCCGCAAATGTTCATCGATCTCTGCTGATCTCTCCTACATCTCGAGGTCCTACAGAGCGAGCAACAATGGCGACAAAATCACCACAAGGGATGTATCTGTGAGCACCTCGATAGATATACGGGGTCGGATTGTTGCTGATCACCGCCCAAAAGCCTCTACTTGGATGGTGCGATGCTTCACTTCCATTTAGGTCCATACCGCTCATCTCAGACAACAATAAGAAATCATTGTGCAGGAGATCCCAGCTTTGAAGTATAAGCTGGTGCTGTTTGTAGGAAGTGAGGCGATAGAGTTAAAGCCGAAAGACAACCACACCTGGGCACCAGTCCAACGCCCGTATGTCCTCCATCTTCTCACTACGTGCACTCAACGTATCCTGTGCGTATATAGGGACATTTCTCCGACTTCCCTTGTGCGCGTAGAGATTCAAATCAAGAGCGGTCCTCTACCGTGGTCGAAGAAGGTCCGGAATATCAAAGAGATCGACATTCAGGGGCCATTTCATGAGTATTGGACCTCCGAAGGGCACGAGATTACAGTACCGGGTTGGTCATCATTCCTAAACGGTCCGCTCATATCTGATAGAGAAGCGCAGAGGTTGTTCTCGTTGGAAAGTATCGTTGCTCCGTTGAACTGCATTTCTCTGTGAGCCCTACGGTTCGCCTCTTTGCAACTCCTTATCGCATCCAACTGACAATATCCGCATAGGTGGAATCTCTACACTCGTTGCTCAATGAGCTCCAGGTATTGTTAAAGGAACACTCACCGATGATGGGTGCACCGACAGAGAGGGTTGTGGACAAGGCCATTAAGTATGGGGCTATCTTCGCTGAGGTCAGTTCTCCCAAATGGCAACCAGCGAGGGATTGACACCTTCCAGTTGAACCCTGTCGCAAAGGCTGTCTTCGGTCTTGCCAGTGTCACGTTTGAGGTTCGTTCCCGCTGCTGCCGTATCTGGAACGGAGCTAATGCTAGCCTATTAGCTCTTGAAGGAACAAAACAAGTACGACCAGATGCTGTCGGCCGTTTTGGATCGGCTGCAGCGCATTTTGCCTTTGGGGAAGAAGGTCGCAGATGATGTCGTCTGCGAAGAGACAGAAATCTTGGAGAGGGTCACCCAGCGAATGTTCGAGGTGATGCGAAAGGTCGCGGAGTTCTCATGCAACTATGTCAAAGGTAATAGGCAGTCATTTTCGGGAGTTGGCAAGTACTGACGATGACAGCGAGAGCGGTTGGTGGGTCGGTCTACCCGGAGAAGATCGAAGAAATGGACAGAGATTTGTCCAAGGTGATTGAGGACTTCAACCATGCAGTGGATGTTGAGGCGCTCCGGCTAGCCAAGAAAAATGGTAAGCAATTATTGCCCCTGCTTGGTCACAATCGTTCTCAATGGCTCATGTAGAGCAAGAATTTCTACTTGCGCGTCTTAAACGCGTCGAAACTGGTTATGACTTGACCTTCTGCTGTATGGAAGGCACCCGGGAGACTCTCTTAAATCAAATGATGGCCTGGGCGACTGACGAATCAGATCCGAGCAATATTTACTGGGTCTACGGGCTACCAGGAATCGGCAAAACGTCGTTGGCTCATTCCATCTGTGAAAGGCTTCACAATGAATACCGGCTCGCTGGAACATTTTTCTGCCAAAGGGATGACGCGAATATGGGCGATATCAGAAATATCCTTCCTACTCTCATCTCAAAACTCGCCGAAAAGTTTCCCTCCTTTCGAAGCATCGTCGCAGACCGTCTTCGTAGCGACCCAAATCTGACATCAAAGTCGATGAAGGACGGTCTCTTCCTTGATTTCTTCCGCAACCCTCCTCGCCACCCAAAACACGCTCTTGTCTTTGTCATCGACGCACTCGACGGATGTGGTGACGATCAAACTCGTCCAGTCCTCTTGAAATTTCTGAACGAGGCAGCCTCCCATGCTCCGTGGCTCAAGATTATTGTGACCAGTAGACCCGAAGACGAAATCCAGGAGTTTTTCAATCGCCTCCCTCGATCATCATATTTGCGATATGATTTAGCTACGGATCAAGAAGCCGGGGCTGATTTGCAAACCTTCGCCCGAAGCCAGTTCGATTTGATGGCTGAAAAGCGGTTCCTGCCCATCCCTTGGCCAGAACAACCGCTCTTTGACGGAGTGATCTCTCGGGCGAACGGTCTTTTCATCTTCATCAAGACTCTTGTTCTTACCCTTCAGCAATGCGATGACCCGGAGGAAACCTTGAGGGCAGCCTTGCAAGACTCAGCCGGTACTGGTTTGAAACCTCTATACAACCTTTACTCCAGTGTCTTAAAAGCGCGAAAGGTGCCAAGCAATGCCGAGTTTCGGCAGGTGATTGGAGTGCTTCTTGCAGTTGCTCCATATCGCACATTGTGTGAAGAATCAATTGCAGAGCTGGCAGGAGTGAGGCCCAATCTGGTCAAAAAGTGGGTAAATGATCTCAGCTCCTTACTATATCGAGACGAAGCGGCCAATGGAGGGGTTCGTGTCCGACATTTGTCAATTTCGGATTTCTTTGTCAGCGATCACTGCTCCTATCAAGTCAACCTCGCGGATGCGAACATACAGCTGGGAATTGCTTGCCTCAAGACGATGGTCGAACAACTCCGTTTCAATATCTGTAAGCTCGAAGATTCCCGGCTTGCTAATGCGGACATCCATGATCTCCCATCGCGAATCAGAGACCACATTTCCGACACTTTGCAATATAGTTCCCTCTATTGGTCAAATCACCTTTGCTTTACTCCCGACAATGGAGATCATCGCGTGTGGGGAATGTTGAAGGGATTCTTTGAAGGATTGTATGGGTTATTTTGGGTTGAAGTATTGAGCATTATGGGAATGGTACCGATTTGTGCTCCAAGTCTGCGACGGTTGATCTCGTGGGCCAAGGTGAGTTCAGTTCCATGTTTCAATCTACCAAATTGATTCCAACTTGGTGTAGAATGGCGATTCCACTGTTGTGGAGAGAATCCAGGATTTCTGTCATTTCGTGATCACATTCCATCACCCGATCTCAATCAGCACTCCACACACCTATATTTCGACAGGACCCTTCTTACCTTCGCAGTCACCTTTATCAAGCATCTTCAGCAGGTGGTTCACTAAAGCCATCAAGGTGCAACGAGGGAAGCTGTTGTCGTGGCCAGCGCCGCTGTTGCAATGGATTGGACACTCTGATCCAGTTACAGCCGTCAGTCGTTCCCCAAACGGGTACCATATTGTCAGTGGATCTATTGATAAGACGATACGTATTTGGGATGTCGAGACTGGTGCTCCCATCGGCAACCCACTGACCGGCCACACTGACACTGTGGAATCCGTTGCTTACTCTCCCGATGGGCGAAGCATTGTCTCTGGATCCGATGATATGACCATTCGGATCTGGGATGCTGAGACCGGTGCTCCAGTTGGCAGGCCTCTAGAGGGGCACACAGATGCGGTGTGGACTGTTGCTTACTCTCCCAATGGGCAGCACATCATCTCCGGATCTGCCGACAAAACGATTCGAATCTGGGATGCTGAAACCGGCGTAACAATTGGCATACCTCTAGAGGGCCACACCGAATTTGTGTACTCTGTTGCTTACTCTCCCACTTGGAAGCATATCACCTCAGGGTCTGGTGACAACACTATTCGAATCTGGGATGCCGACACTGGTGCCACAGTGGGCAGCCCTCTAAAGGGGCACACTGAAATTGTGTGGTCTGTTGCATACTCCCCTGATGGGCAGAACATCGTCTCTGGATCCCAAGATATGACCATTAGGATCTGGGATGCTGAGACCGGTGCTCCAGTTGGCAGGCCTCTAGAGGGGCACACAGATGCGGTGTGGACTGTTGCTTATTCTCCCAATGGGCAGCACATCATCTCCGGATCTCGTGACAAGACCATTCGAATCTGGGATGCTGAAACTGGCGCGGCGATTCACGCACCTCTAGAGGGACACCTCTCATTTGTGCACGCTGTTGCCTATTCTACCAATGGGCAGCATATCATCTCTGGATCCAGTGACCAGACCATTCGAATCTGGGATGCCAAGACTGGTGCCGCATTTGGCAACCCTGTAGCGGGGCACACTAGCGGGGTGTTGTCCGTGACTTACTCTCCTAATCGGCGGCGAATCATCTCCGGGTCCACTGACACAACCATTCGTATGTGGGATGCCGAGACTGGCGCTGCAGTTGGCGAGCCTCTACAAGGGCACACTGGTTTTGTGTGGTCCGTCGCTTGCTCTCCCAATGGACGACACATCATCTCCGGATCTCTTGATGGAACAATTCAAAAATGGGATGCCGAGAGTGGTGCTGCAGTAATGACAATTTCAGAGGGGCATAGCGAGAGTATAGATTCCGTTGCTTACTCTCCCAATGGGCAGCGCATCATCTCTGGCTCTTCTGACAAAGCCATTCGAATCTGGGATGCTGAGACCGGTACCGCGATTGGCGAGCCCCTCAATGGCCACACTTCCGATGTGCGATCCATTGCTTACTCCCCTAATGGGCAGCACATCATTTCTGGATCTCGTGACAACACCATTCGAGTCTGGGATGCTGAGACTGGCGCTGCCATTGGCCGCCCTCTGGAAGGACACGCCGACACTGTGTGGTCTGTGGCTTACTCTCCTGATGGACAGAATATCATCTCTGGATCTCGTGACAGAACCATTCGGATTTGGGATGCTGAGAGTGGTGCTTTAGTTGGCATGCCCCTGGAGGGGCACACTGATGGGGTCACGGCTGTGATTTACTCTCCCAACGGGCAGCACATTATATCTGCATCTCATGACAGGACCATTCGAATCTGGGATGCTGCTACTGGTGCTGAGATTGGCAAGCCTCTGATGGCGCATGCCCACTTTCTGACCTCCATCGCTTGCTCTCCTGACGGGCAGCACATTGTCTCTGGATCTTGGGACACCACAATCCATGTGTGGAAGTTATTTCCACATCCTCCTGTCCAACCGTCTCTCTCTTGTAACCAAATCCATGCCGATTTTTATGCACAACCAGATCCAAATGGTTGGGTCAGAGACTCAAAGAATGGTTTACTATATTGTGTACCTACGGACTGTTGTACCGGCCTGCATTCACCCGCTCTCCTTACAATCCCCCCGACCTCTCATACTAGGTCAGTTGCTCTTGATTTTGAGGACTTTGTGTTTGGAACCTCTTGGGCCGAAATTTTCAACAGTGCAAATGCCTAGGCTTTCCTTTCAGTCTCTGTACTTTACTGGTGCCTCTTCATGCGAATCGTGATATGTTCATACTCGAGCCAAGGTAAATCTGAAAAGTCTTTGGGCGAACAGATGTTCGTGAGGTCGAGACATGGAAGGTGGGGAGAACGTGTAGGGAGAGAGAAGAAAGGGCGGACCAGGACTCCCTAAATCTAGTAAGGGTGAGTGACTACTACGCCGCCCAGCCCGTAGGTGGAAGAATGATCAAGTCCAACTAACTGGAAATAAGAGCTTATCTCTACGCTCCGCACAATGACGAGAATATTCGAGTCTCATTGGTCGTGGCAAAGTGA
>Ga0307515_10013258_pt1 | contig 15416 bp, 1 predicted proteins | sample 17_EM_MG_FD_194513 | JGI IMG/M metagenome (GOLD analysis project Ga0307515, IMG submission 194513) | Populus trichocarpa ectomycorrhiza microbial communities from riparian zone in the Pacific Northwest, United States - 17_EM | ecosystem: Host-associated > Plants > Roots > Unclassified | place... | reverse complement strand
TTGAATCGACAGGCAATTATCCCTCTGGCGTACCCCCTCCCTCCTACGAATACTACATACACCGCGCAGCACCCACACACATACGCGAATAATCCGCGCCCTGAGCGTAGCAGAGGCCCCCCATTTCAACATTACCTGGTAACCTAGGTATCTAGTTATAGGGACTGGTCCCCCCTATTAAATACTAGAGCGTCCTCCTATACCTCACAAATAGGTGTAAGGGCCTAGGTTTGGGCCCCAGGGTAAAAGCGATACCAAGTTATACACCCCGTTATAGAAACCTTTTAATGGAGGAAAGGATAAGAGACCTTAGTATGCAGGCCCGGGCAGAGCGCAAGCGTTATTATTAGGAGATATTTACAGGAGACTTGGAGAAGGAGCTAGGGGCAGGTACACGACTTAATACAGGTAATACACAGCGTGGTAAATTGGTTTAAGTGGCAGACAGGGCAAGATAGGCATTTTAGACACTCCCGCGCAAGGGGAGTCTCAAAGCAGCAACCTAACGGTGTTTTTCCCCCCGTTAATATAGTATGGATGCTATCTGGAAGTACTACCTCTTACGTTTCCCTTGGGGGTTTTTTATTCACCCAAAAAATAGGTTTTTCTCAGTAAATATTAAGTTTTTACCATAGGAATTAGTCTGCGTGGACCCATTAGGGGGACCGGGTCGGACGGTAAATTGAATCTATTATTATTATTAAAAGAAACTGTCTATCTATTAGTTCTATCTAAGTTATTAAAGACTAGGGCTTTAGGCCGATCTATATAACTATAGAAGGTCTATGCTCTCCCAAAGCTATATCTAATCTAAATATTAAATCTAGGGAGCCGAATTATACTACTATATACCTTTCCTAAGTCGTTATCCCCTAATGACCTTTAAAACTCCTTACTCTCCCTATTTTCTAAATAAAGGTATAGCTAGTAACTATATATACTCCTTGCCCTTATTATAAAGTTAAGATAGTAAATAAGAAGACTCCGTTCTAGTTAAATAAGACTACTCTTATCCGCCTAGCTAAGCAGTCTAAAAGGTATTAGACTAACGGCTCTTAGATAATATAGCTTTTTCGCGTCCTTTTATATACTTAATTCTATCCTATAATTTTTTAGGTAGCTTTATATAACTTTATATAAGGGGGCTTTATAAATAGAGGGCTATAAGGCATAATTATAGGAATAGATAAATTATAGAGGAGACGAATTGTTAAGGAAGTAAGGCCTTTAGAATTGTAAAGACTATATACTATAAGTATATGCCTTTAGTATATAACCGGCGACTATCTAAGGGGTATTTAGGGGTTATCCTAAGGGCAACCTAAGGTAACTACAATAATATCCTTTATATTGCCCCTCTCCTTCTTATAGTTAGCCCCTAATTACTATTACCTTATAGTAGAGGGAGATTATAAGGGCTTATCCTAGAAGGGGTTTAGAGAGATATTAGTATACTACTATATATTATCTATTTATTTAACCCCTACTTTAAACTTATAACAAAGCCTTATAGTAAAAACTACAATAGACCTATTAATAGGCTAGGTATATATAATAATAACTAGTAGAGTAGTTACTTAATAAATTAACTCTAATTATATTCTAAGATTTACTATAAAAAAGAGAACTATCTAGGTAGGGACTGTAGTCCTTTAAATATACAATACTGCGCTTAAGAAATGTACTAAATACGTTAGTACGTTAGTATATCTTACGTTCCTACGTTTTTATATTTCTATATTCTAAACTTATAACGTAACTAGCTATATAACTTAGCTATCCCTTATTTTATAGCTTAATCGGTTTTAGTACCTCCTATATTATTTAACTAACCTATTTATATCTCTTTTTAGTAGTCCTACTACTACTAATATAAGGTCTGTAACACTATCCCCCTCCTCTTTATCTTTATCCTTAAAGAGTTCTTTTATCTTTAAGTTATTTATTAGAGATATAGCATTTCTATTTTTAATTTAATAACCTTTATTATTTCTAATACCTTTTATTAGATCTTTTATGTCTAATTATTATAACTAGCTAGTAACTATTATTTTTTTACTTAGTAAAGTTATGCCGTTCTATTCTTATTATAAGGAAAGAAAGTTGGTATATATTATAATCGCGGCTCTATTTAGTTATTAACCTTTCTTTTATACTAAGTATATATAAGCAAATATATAAGTATCCTATAATATTTAATCCGTTTCTAATACTAAATATACGCGTCTTATTAATTTTTAAAATCTTTAACTCCTTATCTAATTTATTATAGAGTCCCGTGTTTAACCTAAAGTATTTTATCTTAAAGATAAACTTACTATTACTCTTACTAAGGTGTAGAAGCTTTATAATAATAGGGAGTAAATTTATACTAAAGAGTGAAAAGTGTTTAAAGCTTAACAGACTACTTATGCTTATTTAGTCTGTCTTAAAAAGGGTTATAAAAAGGTACGCTCTAAAGAGTAGCGTTTTACTAAGTAAGGTCTCTATAAGCTTAAGGCTAAAAAGGTTAAAAAGGATTCTAATTATAAAGAGGCGGAAATAGCTTATATATTAATAGCAGATCCCTTAAATAATTTAGCTCGTCTATTACCCTTAACTAATCCCTTTATCTTTAGCTCCTTCTTACTATTACCTAACCTATTTTCTTCTAATACTCCTATACCTTTCCTATAGTATTTTTTAGGTTCTATAATAGTTCCTAGGTAGTCTTATTATAGCCTATTTACTTTACTTTATACTACGTTTTATTATCAATATCTTTATAATTAATAATCTTTAAAACCTACTATTTATTTTCCTCTTACCCTTTATATATATCTACCTTATAAACTAGTAATTCTATATCTCTATACGCTAGCTCTAATATTGCAATATACTATATAGGGTAGATCTTAATTTTTACTAGTAAGTTAAGTCTATATATAACTTCTAAAATCTTAGTTATAATTTTAAATAGTCCTAGCCTAACGTAGTCCAACTTCTTACTTAGTTATTAACTCGTGAAATTTTTATATAATAGCTATACTTTATCCCCTTCCTTTAGATCTAGTCCCTTAGATCTCTTAGTATTATAGTACCTTTTTATTTTTTTAATACTATTTTTATTATAAAATAGAGGTCCTTATAAAGATTTATTAGAGTTTTAATTCTTTCTTTTACTATACTATTTATTTTCTTTACTTATTATAGTAATAACGATATTCTAGGCTTATACCTATAATATACCTAAAATAGTAATATCCCTATACCTTTCTATAGTGTTGTGTTGTATATAAACTATATAACTAGTAATAATAATACCTAATTATTCTATGTGTAATTAATATAGTATTTTAAATACTGCTCTAGTATTTAATTTAGTCTTTCTATTTATTTATCTGTCTGCGGATAATATATAGTAAAAGTTACTACTTAAACTTTTTATTTTACTAAAAATACTTCCTAAAATGCTGCTATAAAATTTAGATCTCTGTCTAATATAATCTTACTTAATACTTTATATCTTATAAATACTTCTTTAATATAGATTTTAGTAATATCTTCTGCTAAAATTTCTTCTATGCATACTATAAAGCAGCCCTATTTAGTTAATTTATCTACTATTATAAAGATTATATTATACTCCTATCTAGTAATAAAATCTCTTAACTTTAGCAACTTTATAATAAAGCCCTATAATATAACTTCCTATAGTCTCTTTGGTATCTTAATAGGCTATAGCTTTTTATACGGCTTACGTTAGGAAAAAATTTACCAGCATCTAATTTTACTTTTCTACCATTTTAGCATTTTCTAGCATTTCTAGCATTTTCTAGCATTTAGCAGCTAAATGCGGCATTTATTATTAAGTACTAGCATTTAGCGCTAAATGCCGCATTTATAATTAAGTATTAGCATTTAGTAGCTAAATGCAGTATTTAGCAGCTAAATGCAGCATTTATTACTAAGTACTAGCATTTAGCCGCCAAATGCCGCATTTATAATTAAGTATTAGCATTTAGCTGCTAAATGCTAGAAAATGCTAAAATGGCAGAAAAGTAAAATTAGATGCTAGTAAATTAGAAAAATATAGAGGCTCCGCATAAAGTTCTACACAAAGTTCTGCACGAAGTTCCGCACAAAGTTCGCACGAAGCTCTGCACGAAGTTCTGCACGAAGCTCTGCACGAAGTTCTACACGAAGCTCTGCACGAAGCTCTACACGAAGCTCTGCACGAAGTTCTACACGAAGCCCTGCACGAAGTTCTACACGAAGCTCTGCACAAAGCTCTGCACGAAGTTCTGCACGAAGCTCTGCACGAAGCTCTACACGAAGCTCTGCACGAAGTTCTATACGAAGCTCTGCACGAAGCTCTACACGAAGCTCTGCACGAAGCTCTACACAAAGCTCTTACACAAAGCTCCGCACGAGGCTCTACACAAGGCTCTACATAAAGCTCTGCGTACAGAGGCTCTGCACAAGGCTCTGCGCGAAGCTCTGCGTACGGAGGCTCTATACGAAGCTCTGCGTACGGAGGCTCTACACGAAGCTCTGCGTACAGAGGCTCTACACAAAGCTCCGTATCGGGTCCCCGCTATATTCCTGATAGCCTCTACACGTGCCTTTGCCAAGTATACCCCCTATATACACCTAGGTAGCTACCTCATTTTTTACCCTTCCTTCCTTCCTTATATCCTCCCTACCTAGGGGGACACCAGAACGACAGCCAGCAGATGACCGTCGCCAAAGCTGGATGACCGTTGCCGGAGCCGGACGACTATTGCTGGAGCTAGATGACCGTCGCCGGAGCCGCACGACCGTTGTTAGAGCTAGACGGCCATTGTTAGAGCTAGACGACCGTTGCTGGAGCTAGATGACCGTCGCTAGAGCTGGACGACCGTCGTTAGAGCTAGACGACCGTCGCCGGAGCTATATGACCGTCGCCAGAGCTAGACGACCGTCGCTAGAGCTAGACGACCGTTTAAATAACCAGCCAGCGAACACTATAAACGATTCGATCGATCGATTGAATTAAGGTAATATAGACGGGTAGGCATAGATAGGTAGGTATAGACAGACAGATAGATAGATAGATAGACAGATAGACAGATAGACAGACAGATAGATAGACGGGTGGATGGGTAGGTAGGTAGGCAGGCAGGCAGGTAGGCAGGCAGGCAGGTAGGTAGGTTAGTAGGTAGGTAGGTAGAAGAGAACCGTCGCTATATTATATTAAATTATCTAAAATAATAATATTTATTTTGCACTAACTGCGTAGGAAAAGCAATACTTATTTATTGCTTAAAGTGAGTAAGATATATAGAATGCGTGAGGAGGGCATTATATATAAAATGCGTGAGAAGGGCATTATATACAGAATGCGTAAGAAGGGCATTATGTACAGAATGCGCAAGGAGGGCATTATATATTAATTGCGCATTAAGTGCAAAATGCGTAGTTAGCTGCACTGTATTATTAAATATAGTAGTATACTATAGTGTATTGTTAAATATAGCAATATGCCGTAGTATATTGTTAAATATAGCAGTATACCGCACTGCATTGTTAAATATAGCAGTATGCAGCAGTATGCCGCACTACATTGTTAAATGTAGCAGTATGCCGCACCTTAGTTGATACTATATGCTATACGTTATAGTGCGCGGAATACGCATTTAGCCGCCAAATGCTGCCAAATGCTGTAAAAATGCTGGTAAATTTTTTCCTGACGTATACCTTATTAGCTTATTTCTTTAGCAATTTAAATACTTCTTTATAACTTTTCTTACTAAGCCCTAGATTCTATAAATAATATACTTCTTTTAAAGTCTTAATACTAAGCCTATAGCTCTATTATATTCTTATATTATTCCCTTATAGAAATCTTTAATAAATTCCTTTACTATTCCCCTTAGGATATATATATTTGTTCTCTACTTATACTAGTTTATTTTTAGGTCTTTAGATTACGCCTTTTAAATTCTTCTTATTTAATCGCTTTCCGGTAGCTTATACTCTTAAATTACTATAATTTTAGGATAATTATATCTAATTAATCTATTACTATCTCTATATAGTATTGCTACTAATAGTTTCTTATTATTTTATAGTTTAGCTTTTCTGCTTAATGCGTTAGCTCTTATATTCTTAGTGCCTTTAATATACTAAATCTTAAAATACTATTCTATAAGCATCTCTGCCTATTTAACTTATCTTTTCTTAAGTTCTTTTATTATTAAGAACCCTATTAGGTTCTTATAATCTATTTTAACTATAAATAGTTTTTCCGTTCCTTATAAGAATACTTTTTATTTTTTAAGTACTGCGATTATACCTAATAACTCCTTATTATAGATGTTATAGTTTAACTTTAGTAGTGTTATCTTTAAGCTATAGTATACTACTAGATGCTATATATTTCTATACTTTTATAGCAAATCTACTTCTAATATAAAGTCTAATATATTTATTTCTATAATCGTCTCTAATTCTAGTTAATAGATTTTAAGGATTAGTTTCTAGGTAAATAACTCCTTAAGTTCTTTAAATAACTTCTTCTATTCCTTTTTCTAAACCTATAGTTTCCCTTTTTTTAGTAAGCCTTATAAAGGGTTTAATATTCTTTAACTGTTATACTATAAACCTCCTATAGTAGTTATAGAATACTAAAAATAACCTTAATTGCGTTACGTTTTTTAGTTCTTACTAACTTACTATAGCTTTAATCTTTTTTAGGTCTATACTAATATAACCTAGTTTAATAATAAATTTAATAAAATTTATCTTTCTTATAAAGAACTCGCATTTCTTAATTACTACTAGCATTTATTCTTCTTATAATATCTTTAAAACCTATTTAATATATTCTCCATATTCTTCCTCGCTTATTAAGTAGATAATAATAATATTAAGGTATACTATAATAAACTTATTAAGGTATTCTTCTAATACACTATTAATTTGCTTCTAAAACGTTACTAGTATATATATAAGTCTGAGTTGTATAACTAATAGCTTATATAGTTCTTTCTTTAACCTAAAAGCTACCTTTTATTTATTGCCTTTCTTAATCCTAATTTAATGGTACACCCATCTTAGATATTTTTTAATAAAGATTTATGCATTATCTATTCTATCTTAGATTTCGCTAATTAAGGGTAAAGGATATCTACCCTTCCTAATAATGCTATTTAACTATCTATAGTTAATATATAGCCTAAGTTTTCCGTTTTTCTTGGGCATAAAGAGTACTAGATATCCCGCTAATAATTATAATAGTCTAATATATCCCTTTTATAAGTTCTTTTAGATAAACCCTTTAAGTGCTCTTAACTCCTCTTTAGTAAGCCTATAGATTAGAAAGAACTTATAGATTAGAAAGAACTTATAGATTAGAAAGAACTTTAGACTTATTTCTAGTTCTAATTCTATCTTATAGTCCTATACTATATACTCTAACAGCTTTTTACTTTCTAGGCTTTATAGCTTTTTACTATACTTATAATATTTTTTTAGTATATAGGACAACACTCTTTTAGTTTCCTTATATATCGCTCCGACCTAATACTATACTAACTTAATTATTATACGCCTTTTGCGTTATTAAGTATCTTTAATATTAACTTAACCTATAACCTAATTAATCTTTAGATTATATTCTTATAACTAAGGTATTCCTAATACTGCCTTATTCCGTCCTAATAGTAGGATATTAAAATTTTTAAAATTTTTCTCCCTTTAATAGTTATTTAAATAGGTTCTATTTTAAGGTTAATAATACCTCCTCTATAGGCTATTAAATTTCCTAAAATTAGAACTAATAGATAAAGGTGTTCCTTCTATCTATAAGGTAGTCCTATTTATTTAACTACTATTAGTAAGATATAGTTCCTTATTACTCTACTATCTATTAATACTTTAAACTATTAATCTTGCTAATTAACTTATAAATTTAAATATTATCCTTAAATTCCTTTAAGGGTTTAAGGCTCTATTACTAGCTCCCTCTAGTTTTATAGGCCTTTACTTTTCTTAACTATTAGTTACTTAGCTTACTTTTTAGCTAATACCTAGTTTGCTTTTTATCCTTAATATACTATTAATATATATTTTCTAAGCATTTCTCCTACTATTATCCGTCTAAGTATTCTTCCATAAGGAATCTTTTTAGTTAAAGTATTAAGTTGTTTAACCCCTAAACTTTTACTAGATGCTAGCCGTATATATACTTAGCATTTTTATATTATTACTGTTAGCGACTTAGTTAATTAAGGCACGAGTACGGTAAGAGGGACGCGCAAGCCTATATAATTGGTAGTCTATAAATAAGGATCTAAAGCTAGAGAAAGAAAAGGAGATAGAGGGCGGCGCCGCTTAACGTTATATATAATCCTCTAGTTATATAACGGCAATTATTTAAAACTATATAAAACTATCTACGACTATCTATAACTATCCGCTATAATCTACTAATATCTATTAGCTATAATCTACTAGTTTCCATTAATATCTATTGGCTATAATCTACTAGTTTCCACTAGCGCCATAACATCCCCCCCCTTTAAAAAAGCCTATCCTTAGGCTTTATACGTCCGTGTTATATCTATATAGTATTCTTATCTTTATACTTAATAGGCAGCTTATTATCTTCGCTATTCTAGCACTTTATTTACTTATTAAAGTACTTTAGGGGTCTAGGTTTATTAGGGTAACAACTATAAAACTGTTATAGTGCTGTAATAAAGTAGACTAAATAACTACGTTATGGTATAAAGAGGGGAAGAAGGTGGAAAGGGGGTATTATATATAAATAGTAGGGCCGGCCGCTAAGTCGCTAGTAGTGGGCTAGCTAATAGTAGGAAACAGTATAAGATAGTATGAAATAGTATACGTTAGGTTAGTACCGTAACAGTACTTCTCTCCCCTAGATAGTTTAGTCCCTAAACTAAATAGATAACTTAAAAATAGATAATATATAGGGTTGCTTATTTTTTTTACTACAAAGATATTAGTTCCGCTTATCGCCATTAACTAAGCTAATAGCGATTTTCTATGCCGGGTATAGAAAATCCTAATTAGTTAGTTTAGTAAGTAAGGTTAATAGAACTCTATACCGCCACCTAAATTAATCCGTATAGCGTTTCTTAGCAAGAATTTAGCTAATTAAATAACTTTAACTACTGGTTAAAGTTCTATAACATTTTAACCACCACAAATTTTAATATAGTGGTCGGCCGTAACTTTAGCGTAACTTTTCCTTATCTTATACCCAGTCTAGGGGCCCTAACTTTTTAGGGTATTGCTTATAAAAGCGCTATATAGCTTATTTACAACCCTTTAGATCTTTATTTAGCTGCTAAGTTATATCCTTATAATATTTCTATTTAATCTTATAAGTTAGGCCCTAGGGGTCTTTATTATATATATTAAGGATTTTCTTAAACTCCTATTTATCTTCTATATTACCGTTATTATCTCTCTCTACTACTCGTCCTTATATATTACGGCGCTCTGCGGTATTAATATTTGCTTAGCTAGGGATCTCTTTAGTAGCCTAGAGGTGGACCTTAAATATATAAAAAGATTTATTTACTTAAATATGGTCTAGGAGCTCTACTATAACTACTCCTTAGTATACTGCAAGTATAGGGTATAGGCTGTCCTATTTATTATCCTATTTCTTCTTAAGTCTATTTATCTTTATATTTTCTAAGCTAACTATAACTATATCGCCTTTATAGAATAACGCGCTCTTATCCCTATAGGTATTAGTATTATTTTTATAGCGTTACTATAAAATCTAGGCTAGGGCCTTAAGCTATATTAATATCCGCTTAAAGCAGTTGGCTATAGAGTTTACGCAAAAGAACTCCTTCTTTGCTTATACTAATAGTATTAGTAGGTAGGGGCTAGCAGGCTTAATTCCGAGGTAAGAGTTAAAGCTATAGTTTATAAAAAACCGGGAGATACCTATACTCTTATTAACTTAGTTATTTATAGTAAACTTAGTAAGCGGCAGGTAGTTAACCTGGTTATCTTATATAAAGCTAATAAAAGCATAAAGGTATTTATTTATGGTAGCGTTAATAATTTTAGTTTAGCTATCTATTTTTAGGTGCTAGGCTAAGCTTAGTTATAAGATTATCTTAAGGCGTTTACTTAGTTATTGCTAGAAGTTGCTAATAAATTATATACCGCAATTAAAGATAATCGTGCTTAGTATACTATAGAGCTTATATACGTTATTAATAAAGCTATTAACTAGCTCCTCTATTAAAAGTCCTATTACTAAAATAAGGTATTATATTTTAGTTAGGCGGTTTATAATAATAAGAATATATTTATATACCTTATTATAGCGTTAGTATATTAGCAGCGTTATAATATAGTTAATTAAGATATTGGTTTACGGGTAGGTAGATAATTCTAATAGCTTTAGGAAACTAGGTAGGGCAGAATAAGGGGTTTTAGTATAAAAGTATAGGGTATAGTCTTTAATAAAGGTAGCCGTAAACTAGGAGATTCCTAGCTACTAGTATATTTAGTTTAAGAGGTTAAGAGTCTTAACCTAGCTAAGGTAACTAGTGGGGCCGCTACTATAAGAGTAATAGGTAACTTCTAGGCGGAGGTTTAGGGTATTAGGGATAAAGAGATATTAGCGAAAGTAGATCTGTTTATTAATAATACTATATTCTAACTTATTATAATAGAGTAATTTCCTAATCTTCTTTAGCTAATAGCGAGCCTTTTAATTATATAGGGCTGCTACTATATCTCTTATAAGTTTGTTCTTCTAGTATTCTAGCTAAATTAACTTATCTAGTAACTTTTTAGCTATTTTAGGGTCTAGAGCGGCTATAAACTCCGCGTTATTAAAGTTACGGGACTTATATAGTAATTCTTTTAAGATTATAGGGTTAACTTTCTAGGGTAGTATAATAACTTAGGCTTAGTAGCGGAGGCGTTTATTATTAATATCCTTAGGCCTTATTTCTAGTAGCCGGCTTAGGGCGTTAAGGAGTATAGCTTTACTACTAGGTCTATATATAATTATAAAGTTAAACTATAAAAGGAACTCTGCCTACTAAACTTAGCGCTAGTTTAGCTACTTAGTAGTTATAAACGTCTATAGGTTTTTATGGTTAGTAATAATTTTAAACAGCTCCTTAGTCCCTTATAGCTTAGGACGCTATTCCTTTAAAGCCTTAATAATAGCTAAGAGTTCTTTATTATAGATCTCGTAGTTATACTTTAGCGTAGAGTGCTTTACGGAGAAGAATGCGACCAGTTTTAATTTTCTATTATTATTATATTGGGAAAGGACTCCGCCGGAAGCCTAATTTAATATATCTATTTTAACTACTATTTTCTTTATATAGTTATAGTATGCTAGTACTAGTACTAAAGTAAAGGCTCCCTTAAGGGCCTTAAACGATTTAGCTTATTTTAGTCCCTATAACTATCTAATATCCTTCTTTAGAAGTTTTATTATAGGTATAGCGATAGTAGAGTAGCCTTAGATAAATTATTAGTAGAAGTTTGCGAAGCTAAGAAATTATTATAGTTCTTTAATTAATATTAGGTCCTTTTATTTCTATAAGGCCTGTACCTTCTTAGGGTCTATAGTTATACTATTAGTTAAGATAATTAAGCTAAGGTATTTTGTTTTAGTAGAGTAAAACTTAAACTTATTAATATTAATTTAAAGTCTAGCATTGCCGAGTTTTTAAATAACTTTATTTATATACTTAGTATACTTAGCGTATATTTTAGAAAAGATAAGGATATTATTAAGGTAGGCAGTGTAGTAGTTATTAAGGGCGTTGTATAGAATATAGTTAATATAGTTTTAAAATATAGTGGGTGCGTTATAGAGGCTAAATAGTATAACTAGCATCTTATAGAGTCTAAACTGGGTAATAAATACTATAAGCTATTTATAGCCCTCTATAATCCGGATCTAGTTAAACATAATAATTATATTAAGTTTAGTAAAGTACTTAGTACTATAAAGTGCATTAAGTGTCTTACAGATTAGTAATAGTGGGTATTAATTCTTAATAGTAACTATATTTAGGCCTTAGTAGTTATAGTAGATTTATATACCGCCGCCGGGCTTAATAGTAAGGAGGAGTAGTATAGTAGCTAGTAAGGTTAATTCGCGGATAAAACCCTTATCTAGTATCTTATTAATCCACTTCTTTATATACCTAAGTTTAGTAGGTAATAGTGGTTTATTTTTATAATACGGGGCCTAGTTTTTAGGGGTGATTTTAATTTTATAGTCCTATAGTTAGTAAGGGGGTAGCTTATTAATATTTTTAGGGAGGAAGTGCTTAATATATTTACTAAACTCCTTTAGTAGGCGTTATAGAATGTCTTTATGGGTTAATCCTAGTTTGCCTTTTAGGAATTTTTTAATATTAGTATTAACTATCTTCTAACGTAAAAGCTTAGGTTTAGTTTTTAAATTTATCTTAAGGAAGTTATAGAAATCGAGGGGAAGTACTTTATAGGCTTCTTTTATTATATAGTTACCTTTTACTAGCTAGCGAAAAGACCTTTCTAATAGGTTTAGTACTTCTATTAGGCCTATAGGCAGCTCTTTAAGCAGCTGTTAGTGCTTATCTTATTTAACTAGTTCTACTAGCTCTATTATATAGATCCTTATTACCTTTATATCTTTTTATTTATAAAACTAGGTAAAATTAATAGCATAAATATATTTAATATTATTTAGGTTAGGGCATATCTAGTTTTCTAGTGCTATAGCTAGGCTAGTATAGCTTAGTTAGCCTAGGGGGGCGGAAATAAGGTAGCAGCCCTATATAATACGTGTGGGAGATAGGCATAAGGTTAGGCGTTATAGTAGCGTGGTTTCTATTATTTAGGTCTTAGTAGTTTTATAGCTAGTCCTTACTATAACATAAGCTATAGTGTATATATATGGTATATAGCTTAGTTTTAGGTATTAGGCTAGGCGGTTAGGGTTTAAATAGTGCCTAGGTTAGGGTTAGATTCTTAATAATAGCGGTATAAAGTAGACCTTCTTTCTTAGTCTTAGTAGGGCTAGCTAGCCTATTATTTTAGTCTTAAGTGCTAAGGTAGTCTAATCTTCTACTATCTTATTTCTTTACAGCTATATAGGCTCCCCTTTATTAGGAACATTTTCTACTATTAGGGCTTTATATATAGTCCTAGGCACTAAGCTTAATAGTACTAAGTATCTATATAGGGCGTTTCTACTAACGTTAGTTATCCCCTATAGGAGGTAGTACCTAAAGTAGTAGTCTAAGTTAAAGCGGATTTTAAGTTTCCTAAAGCTAAGACGGGGCTTATACTTCTAAAGCTAGGGTATACTTAGAATAATTAGGGTAGTGGGTAAGAGTTTAGTAATAAAAAAGAGTATAGCTTTAGTATAGGGGCTGGTTAATATTTAGGTAGTAAAGTAGTCCGTAATAAGTAAAGTTAGGATATTATCTATAAGGCGTAGTGGCCTAGGTACTAGTAGCTTCTTAGTTATAATATTATACTTTCTTATAATAGACTTTACGTTAGTAAATATTATTATAGTACTACTAGAGTTTACTAGGCTTACTATATTAATATAAACTTAGGGGTATAGGTTATATAATAAGGAGAGTTAAGTTTAAATAAGGATTAATTTCTTATTACTATTTACTAATTTAAGATTAAGTAGTAGTTTACTAATAGAAAGGACTAATTAATCTAGTAATAGGGACCTAATCTTCTTATTTTCCTCCTTATATAGTTTAAACCCTTAGATATAACTTAGTTTAAGAGTTTACCTTTTAACGACTAGGGTATAAGGTTATCTTAGTGGGGCGGTCTAGTGTCCGTCTAGCTGGCGGTATTAGTTTTAATTTTAGTTAGGGTATAAGAAAATAATACCTCGCTAATAACGTGGCTATGTTTATATTTACTAGCGCGAAGTCGCTAATACTAGGCGTTATTAACGGGTTAGGCTCCTATATAGGGCATAGTTTAGAATAACTAAGCCGTAGAGTTAAAGGGGGGGAGGGGTTATTTACTGCGGCTATAATAGGCTCTATAGTCACCGCTTTTATAATAGACTCCGCGGTTGCCGTGTCCACGGTTATTAGTTTATATTATTTAATAGGGTAGTATTAGGACTAAGTTTGCTATTTTAGTAGGGTTATAGGTATTCTTCTAGTAGCCAGGTAGGCTATAGGTAAGGTATAGTCTATTATTAACGCGGCGCTTATACTCCGTATCTAAGATTTTATTAAGGTCTATAGGTTCTCTAGTTATTACTAGGGTTAGAGTTAATATAGGGGTAGGGGCTTAGGCAGGTAGGCGGTAGTTAGTGTTCTTTTTAAGGTTAGCTTAGTGTGTATAGTTCGCAAGGTTTTTAGTAAATATATCTATCTATTTACTCTAACCTATATAGTTACTATTATTAATTTTATAGGCAAGTCTAAGTACCAGCTCTTCTATCTTTAAAGAGATAAACTTTTAAAGTAGGTCTACCTTCTATTTGTCTATCTTCTTAGTATATACTATTAGCTTATTAAGCTTTCCCTTTTAGGACTAGTAATTATACTTGCCCTAGGGGAAATAGTTAAGCTTATTCTTTATAACTTGGGTTATATTAAGGACCTTATAGTAGGTAGTAAGGTCTTTAAGTATATCTTCCTTAATAGGCTATTTTTATATAGATATATTGTTTAGGTTCTTATATATAAGCTTTAGGCCCTACTTAATAAACTTATAGGCCTTGTCCTCTAGTATATCTAAGATATAAAAGATCTAAAACTAAACTATATTAAAGTAGTCCTAGTCCCGGTTAAAGACTCCCTTAATCTTAATATACTAGGTCTTAAAATTAGCTTATTATTCTAGTGGGGTACCTTTTCCGCTAAATATTAGCGGGTCTTTAGATCTCCGTTTTTTCTACTAGGTTACTATTATTATTATAGGGGTTAATTATTTTAGAACGGTAATAGTCTCTACTTAAAAGTTAATAGTTCCTATCTAAAAAGTAATAAGGGTACTAAGGTTTTTGTTAGCTTTCTTATTAGTAGTATTTATATTATATATATTATTACGGACGCTTTAAGTACAATGTTACGACTACTTAGAGAAGAGTCAGAAGAAGCTAGTTAGTTAATAAGGGCATAGTCTAGAATAGAGCCGGTAGAACTATATAACGAGGAATAGTAACTAAGTCATATAATGTAATCTGTATAATCTATATAATCTGCGTAATTTGTAACAGAGTAGATAGAGTACACGTACCTTACGTATAAGGAGGATTTCATAGGAGTACGGTTGTGTATTTAAGGACCCTTAGTCCCTACCTAGATAGTTCCTTCCTTATAGTAATTCTTAGAATACAATTAGAGTTAATTTATTAGGCAACCACTCCACCAGTTATTATTACATTATTAACT
>Ga0307515_10013257_pt1 | contig 15419 bp, 14 predicted proteins | sample 17_EM_MG_FD_194513 | JGI IMG/M metagenome (GOLD analysis project Ga0307515, IMG submission 194513) | Populus trichocarpa ectomycorrhiza microbial communities from riparian zone in the Pacific Northwest, United States - 17_EM | ecosystem: Host-associated > Plants > Roots > Unclassified | place... | reverse complement strand
ATCGAGTGAAAGTGCCAGTGAAAATAAACATGGATTGTAAGGAACGTGATTTTTGAGTGTAGTATTATCTACAATTGCCGGACACTTTACAGCATGTTTTAAAGGATCTATTTATATGTATTATTCAAGAACAATGTAGTGATAAAGGAGATAGTACATGAAGAAGACAGAAAGGCTGTCAAAACATTGTTAATGATATTTTCCGCCAAATGAAATCATAATATATTGTGAATGTGCCCATGGCAAAATGAGCGTCAACGGAGCGTCAACGATTTTTGGTGCTGTAAGTCGGGTAATAAAAGCGCATTTTGGTAGTGAATATACATAATAGAAGTTTTGGCATCCCTTATAGGGAAGAAAGAACGCAACACGCTCCCCGCCCCATCTTGAAAATGAGCGTCACTGGAGCGTCATCGATTGTTGGTCGTGTAAGTCGGGTAATAAAAACGCGACTTGGTAGTGAATACACATAATCAAAGTATTGGCGTGCTTTATAGGCAAAAGAGTAAGAAACACACTCCCTGCCCCATCTTGAAAATGAGCGTCAACGGAGCGTCAACGATTTTTGGTCCTATCTGTCGGGGAATAAAAACGCGACTTGGTAGTGAATACACATAATCGATGTGTTGGCATCCTCTATTGGCAAAACAGAATGCAACACGCTCCCTGCCCCATCTTCAAAATGAGCGTCAACGGAGCGTTAATGATTTTTGGTCCCGTAAGTCAGGGAATAAAAACGCGACATGGTAGTGAATACACATAATCGAAGCGTTGGCGTCCTTTATAGGCAAAAGAGAATGAAACACGCTCCCTGCCCCATCTTCAAAATGAGCGTCAATGGAGCGTCAACAATTTTTGGTCTTGCATCTCGGGTAATCTAAATGGCTCTTGATCGCAGACACCTATAAACTAGGAATTGGCCGCCATGATAGGCAGATAAACAAGAGGTATTCGTGCGACAGCCTCCCAGGCAGTCACAACTCGTTTCATTTACAATGCCGCAACCAAGAGTTCAGGAGCGTTTTAGCCTACAGAAATGGTCAAAACATCGTATACAGACAATAATGGCCACATCACACTTTCATTGCCCATGATGAAACGCCAAATATCGTTGACGCTCCGTTGACACTGATTTTCAAAATGGGGCTGGAAGCGTGCGGCTTACTTTTTTGCCAATAAAGGCAGCCAGTGTGTCGATTATGGATAGCAATGACCAAATCACATTTTAATTACTTGACTTACAAGACCTAAACTCGTTGACGCGCTGTTGACGCTCAGTTTTAGAATTGGGCCGGAAGGGTGTCTCTCCTGTTTTTGAGTATAAAGGCAGTCAATACAACTCAAACAGTCAATGATATCCCAGAGTCAATATTGTGCAATTGACAGTAGGATATCTGAATGCGTCCAGAAATAGAAAAACCCGAAATGCAGAACCGGACATTGGAACTGACGGGTCCAGCCAAACCCGGCAAAACGTGCGGATTGACGGGTACAGGTCCGGGTTTGGCCCACCAAGACTCAGTGGGTCAGGTTTCTGGACGGTTCTGGAACTGAACGGACCCGTTTTTGCGGGCCAAACCCGGACCGCTGGCGGGTTCCCCGGACCCGTTGCTAACACTAGCTACTACTATGGCCAGGCAGGGAGGTTGGGTACATCTAGAACAGTCTGACATGTGCCTTCCCTTGAATATGGCCAAAATGGCCACAGGAGGAATTTTACACACCAGACTGGAAGAAACCCAATACCATATCAGGCCTACTCGCACCAAATTCTGATAGGAGAGGAAGCAGGTAGTGAAGTTGCCGCAGCATAGAAATGTGCAAGCTGTGATGAAACGATCCATGGTTATGGTTTGTGAGAATCCCTGGGATGGATGCCCTCCTTGCCCAAATGGCACAGCAAACTATCTGCAGACACGCTGGAGGCGCAAAGGAATGGGTTAACCTCCACCAGACTGACACAGACAGCTGACACCAGAAAAACACCATCCCCGCACGGAATGCCACCTCCACCACCCAGTGACAATCTGGAAGCTCAAGGTTCTCAAATCGAAGGTGTGCCACTGGGAGATGTGTATATACATACTGCTCTTCCCAACCCTCAATTGTTCAATCTTGATCCATATGCCAAGGATCACAAGGGTGATAAAGATTATATCACAGATTTGCTGACTGATGGAGTAACATCTACTGGTTAGTACACTATCTACTGCATGGTAACGCAGCTGACATCCATTTTGCAGACGAGAGCAGCTAATTGAGCAAACCTGCCAGTGGAGAGAAGCATTGACAGAAAGGAACGGGATTTTTGAGTGTATTATTATCTACAATTCGCAGGCACTACAAAGTATATTTTGAAGAATATATTTATATGTATTATTAAAGAACAATGCAGTGATAAAGGAGAAAGTACAAGAAGACAACAGAAAGGCTGCCAAAACACCATTAATGATATACTATACCAAATAAAATGATCACATATTGCGGATAGGCCAGTCGCAAAATGAGCATCAATGGAGCTTCTACGATTTTTGGTCTTCCAAGTCAGGTAATTGAAAAGTCATTTGGTTGTTGTTATATTCAATGAAAGTATTGGCCACCTTTATAGGAAAAGAAGAAAGCGACACACTCCCTGCCCCATCTTGGGAATAAACATCAACGGAGTGTCAATGACTTTTGGGCTTGCATCCTGGGTAATCGAAGTGGCGCTTGATTGCAGACACCCAAAAATGAGGAGTTGACAGCCATTGTAGGCAGATGAGCAGGAGATATTCCCGCGTCAGCCTCCCGGACAGCAAAAACTTACTAAATTTACCAAGCCGTGACCAAGTGTACATCAGAGTCTTCGATTATAAAATTATGAAAGCTTTGTATATAGACAATCACAGCCACATTGCCCTTTGATTGACCATGATGGAAGGCCAAAAATCGGTGACTCTCTGTTGACGCTGATTTTCAAGATGGGGCAGGGAGTGTGTCACTGTCTTTGTGGCCGAGAAAGGTGGCCTCATCAGCAAAAATGATTTCGATCTGGGCAGAATGGCTCCGTCGGAGTGGAAGCACTCCGTCAGAGTTGACGCCCTCCGGCTGGGCCGATATGCTCCGTCAGTGTGTACATGCTCCGTCCGTGCCATCAGAGACATCCTGGTGGCGGTTCACGCTGCACCTGGTGTCAATACCATGCCTTGTGTTGCATATTGCCTTCCGATCGCAGTTTGGCTCTTTCTTCTAGTTCTGTTCGTCTCCTATTTTAAATGAACACTCTGGTGTTGTGGCCAACTGTGACCTTAGGTCAGAATGGATTCATTTGGTACGCGCTTGCATCGGGATTGCAATGCGATGGGTCATCCTGTGGAAACATCTCCTTGTGTTCCTTCTACCTGCGCGCATAATGCAATCCTCTCTGTACTACTTATACACATCATACCAAGTCACCAGATCTGTGAGGCTAATGACAATCCATCACTCGTTCCCTCCATCCCCTGCCTTACCACTACTAGCTATCTCTGGAATTACCTACGCACAGCCTGCAATGTTTCCCACACTGAACACTTGCAACTCTATAGCTGCCAGTGCATATCTCACATGAACCAATTTCGAGACGGGATCCAAGTTACTTGAGTTTTCATGTATTGTTGTTAGTGCAAGGGCTAACCAGTACACAACAAAAGCTCCATCCTTGTTCAGGAGCTTGATGTTGAATAGTCGGTGCAGTTGCCATGGGAGATGACCATTCAGTGCACCACAACACCTCCCCAGGCATTGCATTACCCACGCCCAGTCGTTCCATCGGTCCCCTGTGGATTGGAGTGATGGACTTGATCCCCGAAGCTACAGTGGTTGTCCCACCAGCGAATGGTCATCTGGTCGCAGGTTTGGTCCAACATTTGTGACATATGTGAGAGGAGGACTACCCACCACTCCCGAAAAGCCGAACACCTGCTCCTGTGCTGGGGCCACATCAGCTGCAATTGTGAAAAGTTGCGAGTCGTGACTGGATCAAGAAACATTATATCATGAAAGAGGTCCCAGGCCCTCTCATCTTTGACACCCCAAGCATTGGATGTCTGTATCACTCCACAGATGTGTTCCAAGATGAATCCTTGTATATGGTCCCGATCCAACGACAGGCATAGATTTATTACCAATGTTTCCATCATTGCCGCAGCAGTTGCCTTCCCCTTTCCTTGGCGGCTGCCCTTTGGTGCCAATGCTATGAGTTGAAAATGAATCGACATCGGAGGCGATAGCAAGATGTTATAGCCGCACGCAGCGGAAGGAAACCCAGAGGGAACGTATGAGGTTGTGTAGGTTAGAGATGTGTTTGGAACTAGAGGCGTTGTTTGTGCAAGTCATGTCATGTTGAGAGAGTTCAGGATGCCGGCGGTGTGTTGAATACGGGAGGCAACGAGATAGGAGGTGTAGGTGGGAAGAAGGCATATATATATACTCGAGTTTCAGCTATTTCTTGGGTCAACTTGTGAGATATGATAATATTGATTCATATCCTGCGTTTCGTTGGTTAACGAACACAACTTGGCCGACCCTTCATCTTGCACAACCACCAGGCACCTCATGGCTGAGATGCCTCGAGAAGAAATTTAGTACTCAAAGTGTGGAACATGTATGATGCCGGGCTTTGCTTTTGCATCGTACGCCACGTTTACCCCTTAGACCTTGTGCATCTTGGAACAAACTGAGTAGTTCTGAGGTTGTCCCAACTGTTCAACCATCCAACACTGCTACCAACACGCATAGCTGTGGAAAGAGCACATGACACTGATGTCATAGAATAGAGAATACGTGATTGTTCGCTTTGCAATGGTTGTAGCCCTGCGGAACGGGGATGTCGACTGGAAAACTGATGATATACACAATCGATCGTTCGATGTATTGTGCGAAGAACGAGTGCAATACTACGATAATTGCGGCAGGAAGGCCTAAACACCCTTCAAGTGGTCCAAATAGACCTTCTAACGTTGCTGTAATGGTGAATATGAATGCTGAGTTTGATCAGAGAGTCATCTGACGGCAGTTAACACCATAATTGTATGCTTTTGAAGGAATCTTGTCCCCAAGTATCATCACGGGCAACAGTGATATAGAGTCTAGCACGGTCTTCACTGTGCCTCGCTTTTGTTTGCAATCCCTCTCTGGTCACTGAAATACAAGTCTACCTTGGCAGCAGTTGCATATGCATGCAGAGGAAATGATTGCTGCATTCTTCATGTCAAACATCTATATCGGACTATGCCTTCCCAAAGCCCTGACCCTGACATGGCTCCGGTCGTACGCAATGTTGGAAGTCTTGCTGATCCCCAGAAACAACAAAAGGGTGGGCCTTCAGGGAGTTCTCAGCTTCCCCCTTGCGAGGGGATGCGTTTCTGCACCGGCTGGCAAGAGGGATTCCTTGCAAGGAGGGAGTTCCGCAGCCTCTGCAATCCAAGGTCAGAACTCCACCCCCTCAACTTTGCGGAGCAATTCTCACATTACAGATAACACTCAACATGTGACTTTCACCCCATCTGCTACACAGCCACAGTCAATATATACTCCAACTGCTATACTGGGTACAAGCAGTCGTAGTACACCAAATCCAGGAAGAAGCTCACAGACCTACTCAACGCGTCGCGTTGTATCCCACCCCTCATCAGGCATTGCCAGCACTCCCACACCTCTCAGCGGTCTTGAAAACCTGCCTACCTGCATAGCTAATCCAGCAGCCCTGTGATCATTACAAATCCACTACAAATGCGAGCTCCAGATAGGAATCAGAGACAGAGGCAGTGGCAATTGCAACTGCAGGTGGTGTCTACACCTCTATTATTAGTCACCAGGAGTCGCACCATCCATCGATGTGGTCACTCTGACATGACGTGTTGTGTATTTCCAATGGGCAGACTCCTGGTTCATTACAAGTGGACTAGATGGCCGTGTATGAATGCAAGTGACATGGAGATGGTAAGTTATGCAACATGATGTGTTGCGAAAGCATTAGCTGAAGCCCCACACTGGCAGATATTAGTGAAGTACTGGAACAACACTGTGCAGCAAAACAACATTTGGTCCATAGCATTTGAGGTGTGCACAAAGGAGAGCTTACAAGAGGTAATCTGAAGCAATGGCCCACGGTGGATATTACATACTCAAACCGGTACCAGGTTCGAGCACATGTCGATAAGGTTAAAACCAGTTCTATTCAATCACCAAGGGTCAACAAAGCAGAGCATTATAATCTTCACCACTTTGAATCCAACGCAGAGCATTTGGAATTCATTGTTTCGCTTCTGGCAGACAATAACTATCATGTTGCTGTAGCAGAGCATGTGGAAGTTGGTGTATGCGGTCCAAATCCAATGCAGAGAGTCGAAAGCTCCCAATGAATGGCCAGCGTCCATGTTACTTCCTTGTGGAAGAAATCCCTGGGATCATGTACATCAGATTGTATCATCGAGCGAATCACTGCGGTAAGTATGCTGATAGATTTTATAATTCCATAATTGATGTCAAGGACGGTCATATACCCTCGCCACTGATCATGGGTACCTGCACCACATTGCGCGATGCTCTCCTGGAGTGGCTAACGAACAAAGGTGTTCCTGCAAAAGCTTCCAAGTCAAAGCTGGAAGCTGACCTACCTGATCGCTTGAACTACTTCAACTACAAGAATTGTGGTGGTAAGAACGCATCCTGCTGCGCAGCAACTGGTTGCAAGTTGTCAACCTTGCCTTGCATTGCAGACAGGTAAACATTCTTGATGAATACCTGGAACACACTACTGGAGAGCTACCAACAGAGGGTGTATAAAAACACTCTTGCTGCAGTCAAGCGGCAGATCCAACAGGCGGAGAACCCAACACCTTCCGTGGTCATCAGCAGGGAAGCAGTGCCTATTGGCGATGCTATTCTTCCTGTCTATTTGGCCTCCGAAGTGGCACTTGTGGAGCGTGACCTTGGAAGCACTGACCCAATCATCCCGATGGACATCAATTGCACGGATGATGAACTGAATGTTAGGATGCCAGGGAGCAGTGTGGATTACAAAGATTAAGGTGACGAAAGCGACGAGCGCGATGGCAGCCCCATCACCAGCTGGTGACATAGGGCCGCGACTGAACTTGAGAGGGTTGACCTGGAAACCAGCGATGTCAATGGGTATGAGGGCGACAATGCAGATGCGGATGAGGTGGAAGAAGCATCGCAGGCCAATGATGGATCAACGCAGAATTTTGAGGATTGAGGGCATAGTACTAGTGAGTGTGAAGATGGGTCAATATATTTCAGACCTGTAAAATACAATAATATCAAAGCCAATGCAATCGCATGCGATATATCTGAACCGAAGACTGTATTTGAATAAGTGACAACATCTCAAAGCGAAACATCTATAAGGGGACTGTGCAGCATCCGATATATGACAATAGTGGAGAGGAAAAATGTGGCACTCAGGCGGAGAAGGGCATAAACATTTCCAGCCGTTGTGTAAACAGCTACTGCATAACTGGAGCCCATGCGGAGAGTGTAACACACGTGTCGTTCTGATGGTGCATATATGTCACCACATTCCAGACGCAAGGAAATGAAGGTAAGTACGTGATGCAACCCATCAGCTGGGTGACGGGTTGCATGTAATTCTCCATCAGAGGGTATCAGGTTCCCTCAGAGCCGTCAGCGCCATCAGGAACACCCGGGTGTTCCTGATGGAAACTAGGGTTGTTTCTGATGCAATACCTCATTTATGAATGTCTGCAACCAATCACCACTCAGATTACCCAAGACGCAAGACCAAACATCGTTGACGCCCTTTTGACTCTTATCTTCAGGATGGGGCAGTATGCGTCTCTCTCTTTTCTGTGATTATAAAGGCAGTCAATATATCCAAAAAAGACGATGACGTACCACCGTTACTATTTTCTGATAAACAGTAGGATATCTGAATGCGAACATACATAGAAATAAATAAAAACCCAAACCTGAGATTGGAACCAACGGGTCTAGCCAAACCCAGCAAAACCTGCAAGTTGACAGGTATCGGCACAGGTTTGGCCCGCCAAGAGGCAGTGGGTTGGGTTTTTAGATAAGTCAGGAACCAATGCAAACTGTTTTTGCGGTCCCAACCCAGACCGCTGGCAGGTTACCCAGACCTGTTGCTCATACCAAACATCTCTCATTCTCATCCACAACATTACCAATATCAGAAAACACAAATTTCAGTCCTCTCTCTCTATCTCTTCATGCTGTGGTCATGAGTTAACACCAAATACAGTATACACTGAGTACAACATTGACCCAAAATCGTTTGGTTTTGCTTCATTCCTACAATTTTGAGTTGACCCCTGAATGTAGACTCAGCTTCCAGTGTACATCAGTAACATGTCTAGTGCTTAGGAAGTTATTACTGAACTGCTTTTTGACTCTGAACGGCCACACTGATCCTTTCAGATACTCCAAGATACGCCCAGATAGGTTGAATGCAAAGCGATGCGCTCTCAGGTGGTTCGAGATTCCTGCACCTGTGCTACTTGATCCTCCAGAAGTTGTGGCAGAGCATTCAAGTGTATTCTGAAGAGTGTATAGTTGTCTTCAAAATGCTATAAATTGAAACTATTAGGATACGCAAATTTTGGAGCTGTTGGGTGTATTCGCCATGTCCACAAGACTATTTCATTGCACCTCTAACCTCAAGCTATATTCTGCAGGAGTGATTATTATAATGTCTGTATTAAGTAGTACAATTTGATTAACTCTCTTCCTCCTGCACTCCTTTATTCAGGCATTGTAACTTAATATACAGTCCAGTAGGTATCCAAATTCACATGATTGTTCACAAGCCATACACTATCAATTCTATCTAATGCAGCATTCGCTCGCGCCAAATGTGCCAGTCCAACAATTGCTGCAATGGGTACACTATTGATCCTATCGGTCTGATTGACATCTTGGATCAACCAATGAACACACTCAGCTCAACCGTGTGGATCTTGTACTATGTTGGAATTACCACCAGATCTTTTTCAGCTTGAGAACATGATATCCATTGTTGAGTCTTCTTGCACCTCTTCGAAAAAGTCAATACTGTTTTTCGATTGGGCTGGTCCTTCTGAAAGTGGAGGATTGCATTCAGTTGAGTGCAGCCAAAGTGTACTACACAAAAAGAAGGATCAAGGCCTTGGATGTTATTAGAGAGGTCACTTTCCATATATTGGACCCAGATGTTATGAGATTCAGGCATGATCCCTTGGTTGGCATTGGTATATGCTACCTTGCAATCATATTCCAGACGCTCAGCAGATGTAGTGCAGTGAAATCATTCACAGTAGTACAACAACCCATTCTGAAATTTGATAAGTATACTGTCTGTAAGTACATTCTGATGACATCTGAGCACCGGTCCACTAACTTCATGTCCCCATTCCTCCTCAATTTGTGCCCAGAATTGCTGTCAAAATTCAGAGCATCCAACATCTTCCCATGCATTTCAGAGAGAGGTTAATTTGACACTTCTGCACACTCTGCAGACATGAGGCTCTCTTATATGATGTATCTGTTGCAATACGTGGCGGAAAAATGGCTTTTCCTGACACTGCTGGAGGTATAAATGATGGGCTCTGCATGTATTTCGCCATGTATTGGCAGTGGATAGTAGGTTGAAAACCTTTGCAGAGTCAATATTGTACAAGCCTTGATGGGCAAGATAAATCAGTATCTCCCTCATATACTCAAGACCAGTACACTGGTCATTGTGCTTGAGCATCTGTCCATCAAAATCGACTGCATTGGTAGAAGCATATGCCTCATTCACTTTGCCAATGTATGGCCATTGAAAAATATCGGTTGTGAAAATATCCCTAGAACTTATTTGCTGAATTGACACAGATACATGGCTCACAGGATGCATCTTTTGATAACCGGGATGCATTACCCGGTGTTTCATGGGTTTCTGGAGCTGCGCAATGCCAATTGCCTGCCACCAAGCTTCAAACTAGATCAAGTGGATGGGTAATGCTGTGATGAACCACATCTGCTCATTTGAAGTGATATCATAAATCTCTCTCTTCAGCTGATCCACGATGCAGTCTATATGAGTGATAGTTCAGGTGGTGGCTTCAGTCTGGGCATTGGATTGACCAACCTGAAATTCTGCATGCTTGTCAGCAGTCATGTCCGCCCCCTCATAATCCACTTCTTTGGCAGCAGTTTTCATTTGAGCAAGTTTTGGGTGAAAATGCTTCTGGGACCAGTAGCCATTGTCTCTACCAGTTGCAACAGTCGATCCTTACGAAGTTGGAATTCTTTATCGAAAAGCTCCCATTTTTCAGATGGTACCTAATGTCTTCAACGGTACAATCACTCTTTTCCCAGCTGCAGATCAGCCTCGGACTATTAGTTGGTGCTTGTTGGGCTCAATTCAGGCTCACCTGAATCTGTGTTGGTTTTGTCGTAGTAACCATTTCAGCTCCGTATACCTTAACCTCCAGTGCAGCACTGATTTTATCAATCTTTTGTTCTTGTAACTGATGGGATTCTCTTGCCAATTTTTCAATCACTATGCCTTTACAGACTTCAACATTTTCTGTTCTTGACAAGCACCCTTGTTCTTGTACACATGGTTCAGTGCATTGGCTAGTGCTGTGAGGAATAGATCAGAGTGATTTTGTTGGCTCACAAGTACAGAGAACTCATATAATGCCCGCATTGCTCCCATTACCATTTCATCAGAGGCTGTTTCTGTTGTAGTTTTCCCATCAACCTTGGAGGAGTGAAGAATTGCAGTGAAATTCGATGCCAAGGATCTGATCATGCCCTGGATCTCTTTTCCCTGCTAGGGGCTGCTTTTCAACCAATTGGATGGTATAGAGAAGCACTGGAGGCCCGAATATCATGATACTGATGTGATGTAATTGTCAAATTGATCCTTGACATTTCTAGCTTTCACATATTTGAGCAGCCAGCGCAATAAGTCTTTAACCAAACCCAAACGCTGTTGATGCAATTTATCAGGCTATCAAAGCCGATAGACATTCATGAGAGGGTATTACTAGAACTGGTTTCTGAGTGGATGAACACAAAGAGTGTGCAGAACACCAATATTACTTTTGTCCAGAAGCACCTGGTGAACATGATAATCTCTTCAGTTATCACATGGTCGAAAAATGGAATCTCCCCTCTGCACACCATTTGGAATTTCACACATCGGGTATGAGCCATTGGAGACTTGATCAACCATAATATGTTCTGGATAATCCATAACCCAGGCAGCCAAAAGAGGAAAACATTGTCTCTGGAATCCATCAGAATAGTTCCATTCCAAGCTGGGACCAGTTATCTCAAGATTCTGGAGTGGGGACAGCACAGTTGTAACTGCAGGTTGCCATGCCTCTTCAGCATCTTTGGCCCCTTGTGGAGGTTAGGTGATCAGCCCAACAAGAATCCTGGCGCGCGTTTTGGCTTTGGGGTGGATATCATTCTAAGTATCATCATGTGTAAGATTCCGCAGCCAGCCAGGCTGGTCGCCCGACACATTCTTCAAATAAGTCTTGTCAGATGCATTAACAACTGGCACAATTGTCGCTCCAGCAGGATTATCATTCTGAAGATCCCACCTCCAATCACCCATGGTCATCTCGCTGTAAATTGAGCAATGTAACAAATCCGGATGCTGCTGCGGGTCAATATCGAGGTGTGTCTGAAATGGGAGATGTCCCAAAAGGCACTGGATATAGTCGAATATATTACTGTATTATAATGTTCCGAAGATATGTGAATGATCTTCAATCCGACTATCATTGGAAAGCCCGAAATTGAGTTCAGGGAGGAACTTTCGCAGGGCATCTACTGATTCAAATGATTCAATTTTGAAGTTGTCCTGCTCACTCATAAGATGATGAGCTATCCAAGCTTTAGGTTGCTGCCTAAATAATTGAAGCTGTTGAAGGTTGTGTGCTGACTGAGATGGATGACATGCATTCCATTGTTCTGAGTACTTTCGATGTGTGTTGTACAATCCTGTTGCTTTGCCATATGCTTTTTCCCCTGCATTGAACACTCTAACTTCCTGGCTATGTGCCTGTGGTTCTGTTAGATCAGGTGTACATTTCAAATCAGGCTGCTGGGGGTCCATAGTTTCATTGTCAGGAATGTCTTCAGGTGGTGTTGCACCAGGTTCACTATATATGGGTAGATCATTAGTTGACTCACTGATTGATTGCCACTCAGGTGTACCAACCGAAGTCAAACAATGATGGCTCAGGTAGATTCCACCCTGCAGGTGGCACAATCCCATCATGTAGTAGCTCTTCGTCAGTCAATAGTAGGTGATAATTTAAAAAGTAAGCCTTGAGTCGGATCTCTTCAAATGCTGTCATTCTGGATATGGAGCACCTGACATCTCCCTGGTGACTGTTGACCTGATTCTAGAAATTGTCAGTGAACATGAACTTGGATGCATCTCTACAATGCTTTAGGGGGTGATGTCGAGCATCAGGGATTGTGGTATGAAAGTGAGCTAACTCAGGTTAGCATATCCCATTCACAGCCATATCACACCCACTAAATGTGGGGAAGGGGTGGAATATAGTCACCTTATGATCAGCTTTCGTCATAAACCAGGGTATATATATCATATTCCACACAATAATCATGCACAGCATCTGCTGAAAGTCATTAGCAGAGAAGAGAAGGTTTCCATTGTCATCACTGCAATCACCACAATGGGTCTTATACTACATCATTAGCAGATAAACCTACACTCAAGCCTCCAAGCAGCTGTTAATGGAGGTAGATTGCTTTAATACAATGAATAGGTGAGTTTCCTAGCTAGCTGTATGCCCCATCAATAATCATCGAGAACTGATAGGCTGGTAGGATGGTTACTTCGGTAACATTCCTTGTCCAGGGCATGGATCCTCAGGAGAACAACAATGTTTTGACAAGGAGCTCAATAGGAAGCAATTGCTGTTGCGGCTTGCCTCACAGGCCTGTTATTGACTCAGGTTGCATGGTAGTACACACATATCATATGTGTAATATCCCTAGTCATGCATTACCTTCATACTGGATATAAGTTCTTGTTGGGTTCATGGAGATATCATATCATATCCCATCAATTATCTTTAAAATCATGGAAGTGTATAAAGGTGGCCATCTATCCAATATCCTACTATATGAATTCAAGCATACTATGAAGAAAAGCGGGATGTCAGTGATAAAGGATTCTTGTTTTAACCCGGGTTGGATTCATGAATCAAAGGTGCAGTAAAACACCATAGATCATGACGACAGAATGGGATATAACAAGCCAATTATTCTGCTGAAGTAGTTTCAGCAATGGGTCAGGGTATCATGCCAGCGGTCCGGATTTGGACCGCAAAGACAGTTCAGTTCGGTCCATGACCAATCCAAACACATCACGTGCTGCATCTTGATGGGCTGAACCCGTACCCATACTGATCAACCCGTGGGATTTTCCGGGTTCAGCTAGACCAGTCGGTTCCAATCTCCGGTTCTGCATTTTGGGTTTTCTATTCATGGTTGCATTCAGATATCCTACTGTTAATTGCAAAATATTGACATTGGTATGTCATTATCTTTTTTTGATGTATTGGCTTCCGTTATACTCAAAACAATGAGAGACACACTCCCAACACCATCATGAAAATGAGCATAAACGGAGTGTCAATGATTTCTGGTCATGCTTCTAGGGTAATCTGAGTGGCGATTGGTTGCAGATATTCATAAAAGAGGTATTGGCCACCTTTCTAGGCAAAAGGGAATGCGACATGCTCCCTGCCCCATCTAGAAAATGAGCGACAATGGAGTTTCAGTGATTTTTGGCTTTGTGTCATGGTTAATCATGGCGCAATTTGGCCATTATTGTCTATATTTGAAGTTTTGACTGTTTTTGTAAGCTAAAATGCTCATGAACACATAGTTGCAGCTTTGTAAATGAGATAAGTTGTAACTATCTGGGAGGCTGTCTCGGGAATGACTCTTGCCTATCTGCCTATATAGTCTGCCAGTGCCTTGTTTATATATGTCTGCAATCAAGTGCCACTTAGATTGCCCAAGATGCAAAGCCAGAAATCATTGACACTCCATTGACACTCATTTCCCAGATGGGGCAGGGAGCGTGTTGCTGTCTTTTCTGCCTGTTAAGGCAGCCAATACATAAATTATGTATAACCACTACCGACTCACTTTTCGAATACCTGACTTACAAGACCAAAAATCATGCACGCTACAGTGAGTCTAATGTTGGGGAGATAGTAGCGATGTCATGGCAGGTGTTGCTGCCCATAACGAAGGCCAATAATTTGATTATACTTCATGGCAACCATGTCACTTATCAATTGCCACACTTACAAGACCAAAAATCGTTGATGCTTCATTGCCACTAATATTACCACTGTTGTATCTGCAATATGCAATCATTCAATCTCGCATAGTATATCATAAATGCTGTCTTGGCAGCCTTTCTATCGACTTCATGTACTTTTCCTTTATGATGAAATTGTTCTTTAATAATACATATAAATATATCCTTCAAAATATACTTTAAAGTGTCCGCAAATTGTAGATGGAATACACTCAAACATCCTGTTCCTTCTGTTCAATGCTTGTCTTCTCTTGCACGTTCGCTGAATAGGCTGCTCTCCTCTGCAAACTGGATGTCAGCTGCATTACCCTGCAGCAGATAGTGTACTAACCAGGGGATGTTCCTTGATCAGTCCGCAAATCTGGAATACAATCTTTATCGTGCTTGCTATGCTTGGCATATGCATCAAGATTGATAAATTGGGTGTTGGGAGGAGGAGCATGTAAATACGCATATCCAGCTGCTACACCGTCGATTGCGGAACCATGAGCTCCCTCATTGTCACCGGGTGGTGCAGGTGGCATTCTGGGCAAAATTGGCATCCGTTGTGGTGTCAGCTGTCTGCGGCGGTCTGGTAGGGGTGCACCTGTTCCGTTGTGCCTTCAGCATCATCAGCAACAACTCTAGTTTCCGTCTGAAACACCCGGGTGTTCCGGACGGCTCTGACGGCTCTGGCGGAACCTCGTACCCTCTGACGGAGAATCAGACACGACCCGTCGCCCCAGCGACGGGTCGCGTTGCATACCTCCCTTGCGGCGGCTATTATACCATGCCTCTTATTCTTGCGACCCGTCGCGTTGTATATTACGCTCGCCGCTTCGGCGTCAGGCTTCCTTTACTTTGCATCCGGAATGTGGTGACGTATACGCACCATCAGAACGACACGTATGTTACACTCTTCGCAGGGGTTGCAGTTATACAGTAGCCGTTTACACAACGCCTGGCGATGTTTATGCCTTTCTTCGGCCGATTGCCACATGCCGCACTCTCATTTATGTTTAGCTTTGAGATTCGTCACTTATTGCAATACAGTCTTCGCTTCGGA
>Ga0307515_10013256_pt1 | contig 15420 bp, 19 predicted proteins | sample 17_EM_MG_FD_194513 | JGI IMG/M metagenome (GOLD analysis project Ga0307515, IMG submission 194513) | Populus trichocarpa ectomycorrhiza microbial communities from riparian zone in the Pacific Northwest, United States - 17_EM | ecosystem: Host-associated > Plants > Roots > Unclassified | place... | reverse complement strand
AACTTGTGCTTCCCTGAGTTGGTGATGCGGCTCGAGATGTTTGGGGCAGGTCCCGAGGAGGTGAGAGGGAGTCCCGATGGTCTATTCTAGGATCTTGTCCAGTAGGAATGGGTCCTGTGCCAGGGGTGGTCATGGCAGGATGACGGTCAGGTTTCCAGGTGGTATCAGACTTGCATCTACCGTCAGCGCCCGTTTGACGCCCGAGTCGTGGCGCGAGCCAAATGTCGGAATGGATCCCACGCTTCGTATCGATCGACGAGATTGCTGATGCTCGAGGGACGAGAGAGGCGGGAAGAGGGTATTGGAGCTCGGGACCTTGTTAAAGGGATAAGCCTTTCGGGCGTCGAGGGGGACACAGTCGCACGGGACTCAGAGCGGGTCGGGGGCAGACTCGGCCACGCGTGTTCCGTGAGGCATCGGATGTGGTGGGTCTCGGATGACGGGTGGCTTTTCGGATCACATAAGCACGAGGGGATGAATCTTCCGAGAAAACCTCGTTCGGTAGGAGAGCTCTACTGGTCTTTTTTAAGGTGTGGTTCAGAAGACCACTAAGCCACAACCGAGGCAACCGCCAGTGGTCTCCTGCCCAGGGCATCCGTCCGCTATAATTGATCTCGTCTGGCCCGCACTGCCCTCGCCTTGCGGGTTGCGGGAGTCTAATTCAGTCAGTCCTCACGTCAGCTAAGAGCCCGTTCGTGACAAAGAAAAACGAGAACATGTACTTACGTGAAAGAAACAGAATCCTCTCAGTGTTGTCACCCGGCTGTTCTAAAGGATCAACATACAAAGGTTATTGGTAGGGATTAGCCAGTGAATGGATGGGGTAAGCTTCTCGCATCAGCACGCATACACTGCCTAGACGTGTGGGTTTTAATTAACAGCGATTGCGAGTACTAGTGTGCCCATGCTCGGTGGGCCGTCTCCACTAGGTTCGGAGGGGGGTAACCATTCTAAGCTTGGAAGACCATGAGATGGTCGTTGCGGAGACCTGTGGACCCCGGGCCGGTGGGAAATGCGGGTCATCCGTCTCTTGAGCGGCTCGGATCGACCCGTCCATTTCGTCTCCCTCCATACCACACTCTCCAACCACGGGGAGACGAACATTCGCCAGTGGTTCGACGATGACGACGGTGAAATATTCGTGTGATGGGCTGACGTTGTTCACTCGCCTTGGCGAACTCTGGGGATGGTCGTGCGTGGCTTTGTACGGCAAATAGGGCTCCGGTGGGGTCACATGCCGCCGGATAGCACTCCTTTCTTTACCTCCCGTCTGTTGTTGTCATCTCCGCGGCTGCTAACTATCCTTCACATCTGCATCTCTCGTTCCGCGTTCATGGCGCTCGAATTTGAGACTCCCGCTTCCGCTGCGGAACCCCTTTCTTTCTTCATTTCGACCGTGCCGGAATTGCGGGGAGTCAACTAGTAGAGGCTCACTGCGTTCCGGTCAGCCGGGAGACTGCGGGTTGCGTCATATGGTATTGTATCCACCCGCTTCAGCTTATCATTAATCAGCTTGCGACCAGGTAAGCATGGGAGGGTGGGATAACGTTTCTCAGCAAAGCAACCGGTGTGCCCCTGAATCGCCGAGGGAGAAGAGCTTGTAGTTTCCGTGGCGTATACAGGGGGACGGGAAACCAGGTGAGTCCCGTGGTGCTCGCTTTTCGTTGGGTTCCGTAATGGTCGTGGTTGAGCCTGTATGTCGGATTCACACCAACGTATGCATGATCTCCACGCGTTGTTCGTGCTCTAGTGTTCTTCGCTCTAATTTGAAAGATTGACAGATCTGGGGAGAATGTATTTCCGAAACCCCATGGAGTAACCGCATCACGTTTGTGCGCTATTGCCTATCCTCCTCATTTCCAACTCTGTCCATTGGCTCAAGAGTGGTCTGATGGTGGAAGCTTTGTGTGGTCGTGCCTCGGAAAACACACAATGACTCGTTTGATATGCCTTTCGTGACGAGGCAGAGTCCCGATAGCAGGATCCCAAGTTTGGAGAATGGCCAGGAACCTTTGGGTGGGTATTTCTTTTCCCGATTCATTTCAGATACAAGGACCCGCATCAGATCATCCTGGCGGAAGGAGAACCAAGACCACTAATTCACCATTTCACCTTGGCCTATAGTATTGGTCGCGTGACGGTTTCCCTCAGTGACATTCTGTGTGACAGACGCGGCACCGTGACGGACACCCTCTCCATCACTGGACTCATTCCCAGTCCATCCGACTTGTACGCGGTTTTCAATAATTTCGGTCCCACTTTGGTCAGGACACTCAGCATTCGACAGAAATATGCGGAATTCGCGTTCGAATCAGACTTGCACCGCCCTAAAGAATACATTCGAGATCACAACGAAGTCTTGAGCGCCAACAAAAATACCGGGGGACAAAGCAAAGAGCGGGGTTGGCATCATCATTATTGCGATCGGCACTTCCCGATTCACCTTCCATCTCCTCGCGTTGTCGATATCGAGGCGTCGAGAACGTCATGTTCTTGTTGACGACGTCATTCCTTGACAGAAAAGGTTGGTGTTGTGACGCGGGGAACTGACATACCCCCATTCTACGGCGCATCGCTGTGTCCCCAAGGTGGCTGGTCCCACCTGACATTCACTCAATTGAAGGCCCACACTCTGCGCGGCATGGCGTGGGTCGAATCGTTTTACCAGCCAGGGAGTACTTGCTCCTCCCTGTACCTGCGTGTTTCATTTCGAATGTTCCGAGAAAGGCACCCAGTTGGTGGGGGATTTCCTCTGCGATTTCAATGGTTCTCGTGTCGTTGGATTGATCGCCCTAGTCGGTGGCTTTTCATGCCTCGGAGAAGTTTGGAACGGAGGCTGGACCTCGCAATCCCCACCCTACAAAGTTGAGCTTTTGGCCCGATCTATGGATCCGTGGGCGTTCCGCATTTGTAATCATCGCGGCACCAGTTCCGGTCGTTGTCAGCCACGAGGATCAGGCTGTTGGCAAGGGCCTGGCGCCACCAGCCCTGGGTCATCTGGGGGAGACCGCAGGGTCGATTTGAGGTTTCCCACTTCATTGACCGGGGATGCCCATGACAGGCTGTGCGGGCGGGTTGGCTGGTGGTGATTCGGAGGATGAAAGGGAAAATGGCTCTAGTGAGGCTCAGAAGCGATGTCCGCCATTCACGTCCACGACTGTCGACGGTTGATAGAAGTTGATGGGATCTACCTTGACACTCTCCCCGGTGCAGGGAAACTCGTCTTTCCTGATGGTACCGGACAGGTCCATCATCCCAGCGCCAGCAAAAAAGCACCGGCAATTTCCCACCCCCCGTATGGGCTTTGCGGCCACAACCTATGGCCAACAAAGCTCGAGTGATCAGAGGAATTCTCTCCCCGAAAAGCCCCCCTCGGCGGTGGCGGGCAACAGCCGGGGTTTGAATGTTGTCCAAATATGGATATGGATTACTTAAGCAAAATTCCTTTTCTGGAGATACAGCCACAGTGTTTTCGCGGACGGGCGTCTTCCGGTGCTGCTCCTATTCCTCCTGTTATTAGCATCCTCTCTCTCTTTATTCTCTCCTCCTTGTTCGCCTTCGCCGCCGCCGCTCTCCTTGTCGCCGTCGCCACCATCGCCGCCCTCGGTCCTTGCTTTCGTCCGCTACTTCCTCGTGGGCTATCCCACCCAAAAACCCCATCAGTAAATCCACCACATCACATAATATTCTGTATCAACCGACTTGAAACACTGGCCCTTAACTCCTCTTCCGCTCTGTTATAACGTGCGTATCTTCTTCCGATGTCATCTCCAAGGTTCGTCTGGCAAGGGTCCGCTGACCGTTAAGGGCTTTTTGCCCGGTCAGTTATACTTTCTCTGCCATGGACGCACTCGTCTCTCATCACTACCAAGATCACTCTCGCCCGGGATCATCGTCGTCAAATGTATCTATGACCATGGACCACCTGGTCTATCAGCCTCCCTCCCAGACATCGCTCGGTTACCAGCCCCATTACCCTCCCCAAAGACAGCCCTCGCAACGAAGACCCAGTCCCACCTCCTCTCTCCAGATCTCCACGACCTCGGTTAACCAAGAACAGGATGCGGATGAACAAACCGCACATCCATCCAGAATGCAACCGCAGTTCCCACTTACGCAAGCGCAACCTCAGCAGTCGGCCCCATCAACTGAGTCAGCCTCAATCAAATCGGCGTCTTCTGCCATGACCTTTACCCGCCCCCTGACTCACCGGGAACAGGAGCTTCTCGCTCACCTCGACAGACTCAAGTTTTTTCTTGCCACTGCTCCCTCCAGATGGAACGCGGATGAACCGGATGAGTCCGACCCCTCAACGATTCCCGTAGGCCATCCCAGTTCCACACACCCTGCGCTCAATCGGTTCCTCCTGCCGAATCAAGAGTACGTCTCCTGTGTCCTTTGGAGCGGCCTTTACCACATCACCGGTACGGATATCGTCCGAGCACTCGTCTTCCGCTTTGAGGCATTTGGGCGCCCCGTCCGGAACATGAAGAAGTTCGAAGAGGGTGTTTTCAGTGATCTCAGAAACCTTAAGCCCGGCACTGACGCTTGCCTCGAGGAACCGAAGGTGCGAAGTTTCCAACCTGTCTCCTGACCTCTGCCTGATCCGCAATCAGTCCCCGTTCCTTGACCTCCTATTCAAGTATCAGTGTATCCGAACCCAGAAGAAGCAAAAGGTTTTCTACTGGTGAGCCGGAATTCCAAATTTGTTGTATGGCACGAATTTTTCTCACCACTTTGCAGGTTCTCTGTACCACATGACAGGTTGTTTTTGGATGCTTTGGAGCGAGACTTGAAGCGAGAGAAGATGGGCCTCGAGCCAACAACGGTCATCGGCGGGGAGCCCGCCCTCTCCTTCACCTACGATCCCAAGAGGTCCTTGTACGAGCAGTTCTGTAAAGCTCAAGGGGGTTACGAGGGCGAGGGTGAACTCGAGGCTGCCGTCCGTCGTGCAGATGAATTGGCCGCTGAGGATGGAGGCTCGGATAATGCCTCTTCCGCCGATGAGGGAGCCGGTCAGAAGAGCCTGTCAGCGATCCACAGCAATCCCACCTTCCACAGTATGTTCTCACTGTTTGAGGGTTCCCCCACGTACAAGCAACGCCGGAAGAAGACCACCAAGAATAAGACCGGAATGGACGTTGACCGCACCAATAGCATGGATGAATACACCTCCGCTCATCTCCGGGATACTACAAGGATGACAGCGGCTGACATGTTTAGGGCGCAAGCGCGTGGTGAGTTCTTTCGCGAACACGGGAATGAGCAATTGACTCGTCCGTCTCAACAATCCTTCGAGCGGTCTAACTTCGTACTGATGTAGTTCCTTCTGTAGCTTCTCGGCCGGTTCCTGCTGCATCCCAGCATGATTATCCCCAACGAGGACGTCTCGAATCTCGGAACACGTTCCCAGCATCCCATTCAAACTATGCACAGTCCGGCCCCGCCCCTCAATTCTTCCGGAATCACTCTTCCACTCTTCCGGTTGAATGGCCATACATGGATCATGCCTCTCCTTCAGAGGTCCCAGCACCTACATCTACCGATGTCGCCCGTACAAAGGTCTTCGTTTGCCCACTATTCTCGTGTGGAAGAATGTATAAGCGCATGGAGCACCTCAAACGGCACGTCCGATCACACACGATGGAGCGACCGTTCCAGTGCCACCGATGCAACAAGAAGTTTTCACGACAGGACAACCTTAACCAGCACCTCCGCATTCATATGAGGATGGACGCCGAGGGTGTGACTGGTACGACTGCAGGTTACATGGCCTCCATGGGTGAGGATGAGAGCGCTCACACTGATGTCGAGGATTTGGACGAGCTGGAGGGTGTCGATGGTGGACTGCTCAACATCGGTGTTTGCGAGGTTGAAGTTGAGGGAACCGTACACGAGGTCGAGGGTGGCGAAGAAGGGTTGATTACCACTAGCCCAACAGGGTATGTCGCGGAGCCGAACGGGGTCCACCCTATGGTCGGCCAGGATGTCTATTATTCAGGATCGGCCTCCGACCAACAGTTCCCCATGAGCTCTTCCCCCGAGCCCTCTCCCTTCAGTGACCCCTCGGGTGGTGTTAACTGGATGACGCGAGCCTCTCCCAGCCCAGCGTTCAGCACCCAATCTATGCCCTCCCCTCACCAACGTGTCCTCCATATGGCTCAGCCCGGTGGTTATAGCCAGGTCGGAGAATACATGACCTCCGTGTCGGCACCTTCTCACAAGGCCACGTTTGATCACAATGCGATTTACCCTGGACAATTGCTCCCTTCCACTGGTCCGGGTCCGGTTAGGCGCCATCGCAGCGTTACACCATCCTTGGCTCGATATGGGGAGACCATCCGCCGTCCATACTCCGCCGCCATGACCGATCAGTCAGCTCATGGGAACCGATCTTATCACCCTTATGCGGTTTCATCCCACTCGGGTTCAGCTCAGTCTAGTCCAGGAACTTACAACGTTCCGTTGGATTACAACACCTCGATGACCGGCAGTCTGCCATCCCACCTTTCCCGTTCAAGTTCGACCTCCCGACCTGGCTCGTCCCATCTCCCGGACCAGATGAACCAGATGTTGCACCTGGACTCGATGGACACTACATATACTAGCGAATCTACCACGACGACCGGGGGTTCTTTCGGGGGTATGTACCGAAGCGATTCTCCAGCTAGCTTCACGAGCGGAACTTATTCGCACAATGGAGGTTCGACCGATGGCCACCAGATGTATTCGATGCAACCTCAATACTCCGGTCACGTCGATTCGTACTATCCTCACGCTCAAACTGTTCCGCTGTAACAGCTCTCATTCTCGTTAATTCTCGTTCATTCCCCACTGTCCCCGCGGAGACCCGCTCCGGGTATGGAGGGAAGTTTCCTGTACTTTTGTCGCGACCCGACTTTACGGTTATTCTATCGCCTTTTTATAATTTCCACACAGCTGTATATCTTGCCCCCGAACAACTTTGCCCCGTTAATCGTCCCCCTTCACCCTCACGTCGTCCACTTTCTGTGTATCAAAATACCCCTATTATGGGCTGTCTCTTTCGCCTCGGGTTTTTCGGGATCTTGTATTCTTTTGAATGACCGTCGATCCCTGAACGCGCCACTTTAATTATATCTCTTCCTCCAAGAGACTTCTTTCCCGTTGCTTTCCAGTAGGCTCACTGGTTCCCTGGCATCGTTCTCGTTCCTCGATTATTTATCTATATCGTGGAGAGCTTCGCCCTCGCGTTTGGGGAGCTGATCAATCCCCGTGTTCACTACTATATTTTTTCTCGCCGACGTTCGATTTTTTTTTTTCGCGGTGTAGCCTTCCCAAAGTTTTTGGTGTAAATACGCGCGGTCTTATTTTTACCGTATCATTCATTGTTATGTCTAGATCAACCTGTTTAATTATCCATTCCTCCCTTCCGAGTCTCCCTCTCCCTCTTACACTTTTCTCTCGCAATTCCCCCTCCGTTTCCCCGGGTCGATCGACCTGCAACGGCCTACGGGCCCAATTATCTAACCTATTTTTGGTGAGTTCCCTTTTTACTTCCACTGCAAAACGCCGTTCGTGTTCTGATGCCGGTTGCATAGTTGGGCCACCCTTCCCCGGCGACCGACCATCTGCCTCTCGTTCCGTGCTCCGCTTGCTGCCTTCTTATTTTAAGTATTTCGGTCCCAGCGTGACCATCCTGTCCCTCTCTCTTTTCTTCTACTCATCTCCGCCTCTCTGTCTCTTTGTCTATCGTGTCTTCTGAAGTTCGTCCCTTCCTCAATCTCCTCCTTCTGAACTATGTAGCGCTCTTTTCTCAAATTGTGAAACCACAAAAGCGGAAGTAATTTATGCATTTTCTATCAACGGAAAAACGCCTCGCGGTCGATCGACTGACTCTACCTCCCTCTCTATCTCTTGCCTCTACCCTGGAACCTGGGCGTCGCGATGTCCGCTTTGTTCTCACGGTATTCCGTTGCCTTGCAGCTCGTCACTCGTCTTGGTCAGGTTCACGACAAGGATCAAGAGATTTCAGTTGTTCTATTGGTTTCGGTCTCCTCGTGCGCACTCTTCCCGTCAGGCTCGTGGTGGGTTTGCCGGTAGTATGATCCCAAAGCCTCATGCGCATTGTCACACGAGCGTTTGTTCTTGTTGAACCTCCATGGGTCGGGGTGTGGATCAAAGTTCTTGGTGGGGTCTTGGTCGATGCGACTTTCATCGTTCGCAGACTCGGTGTCGGGCTTGGAGAATGGGGGAGGTCCCTCTCTTGTGAGCCCCTCGTTGTTTTGTGGTTGGATGAGGTCATATCAGACGTTTCGGGGCACCAACGGTTCCCGAGACGTGCCTTGCCTTTGAGTGGTTGCCAAAGGGGCGCAATCACTGCGGCGCTTCCCGTTAGGCACCGGCCAACCTCGTCGGGGTTGTCCTCCTTCAACGCGAACCATCTGAGGAAGCGGTGCTAGGGGTAAGTTGGATACAGAGCTCGCGGATCTTTATCCATCAGAACAGTCGGGCGTTCTCGTAGGGCAGCAGCGTGCCATGCGTTTCTGGAACACAAAGTCGCGATTTTTACAAAACGTCAAGGAAACTCGACTAAGAGAAAAGTATGTTACAATTCCAGCAGGTCCCAGAAAGCCGTGTACAGAGATGCGTAACCTCGAGAATTATTCGGTGACCCCCGGGACGACCTATGGGGAAATCCCGTGCCAGGTTTGTTCGGACGGCCGGAGAACTTCCTCCCTTATTTTCTGGGGTCCTGTGGTCCTGAGCTCCGGCTGCCACGATCCACACGAAACGTGTACCAGGCGGACAAGCACAAGGTCCTTGGCCTCGATAAAACCTGGCCCGATCTTCCACCTCTCAAACCCGGGCGTCATGGGGTTGTAGAACGAAGACTGAAACAAGCACGTTAAGTTGGATAATGGAGAATAGGAATTGATCGTAGACCGTACTTGGAGGATGAAACCTCGAACCACTATTTCGACCTGGGTTGCTAACTCGGCTCTGGTTATCCGCTTTGGCTCGCTCCGAGCGGTCTGATCTTGAATCTTGATCATCCCGGTCCAGGACTTATAGCCCGGCCACTAGGAATCGAGTCGAATCAGCTACGTTTGCTCCGGGTACAGTAAAGCTTACCTCGAGCCGCAATTCGATGAACAGGTGTGCGGCTTTCGTAAACAAAGGGTCATCCCTTCCAATGAGATAGTGGAAATTCTCAAACATGGCGTCGGTCAACGTGATCCCAACCCCTCCAGCACGACTGGGGAACGTGATCGGGTCCTCCGGGAGATAGAGGTGCTGGTCCTGGTGGACATACTGGCGCTGAGGGACGATAATCTCGTTCCTTCTGTTGTCTCCTGAGCTGAGATTGCGCGGATCTTCGCCGACCTGAATCAACCTTGCCATCGGGAGCCTCGAGCTCATGGTGCAATACCGGATGAAGACACATTGATTTTATTCGTCAGAAGTACCTCCTGCATCCCCCGATTGCGGGGAGGGAGGGTCTGTGGTTTGTTGGCATGGAGGGAGACCGTATTGCAGTGGCCCGTTATTGAAACAGGGGATGAATTCCATACTCCAACTCCACGGGGAAGTGGGGGCGGAAGGGAACATTGGAAGGGTGACACCCGTTGGGTAGAGTTCACAAGACCCGTCCGAATAAGCCACTATTGCAAAGTTCCTAGTCATATCGTAACCGGTTACGAGAATGGGATGGATGTCGTTTCCATGCCCCCTGGCACGGGCAAACTTGACCCAAGACTTGTAATGGCGCTTAGTGTATGCTTGAAACGCAGCTTCTGACGAAGTATCTTCGCGATAGGTTGGGTACCTCGTCGCCAGTGCGGCACCGCTAACTCCGCTGAGACGGAAAAGGCAACCAAGGGGGCGGGTCGAGTACCTGAACGGCAAATTCTAAAAAAAAACAGTGGAGGGCGGTCGAAGAGATAGGACGTACATGGGACTAAATCCAGTGAAACTGGCATCCCCGGACTGTTGAACGGTTGATGTGTGAAGGCAGCCAGGTGGTCGTGGTTTGCCGAGTTCCAGAGTTCCTACGTCCAATTGCTCGAATGTGATGGGGACGTCGACCCCTAACTGCCGTTCTCCCAACGGTAAACCGGCCGAGAACAACAAATGAAATTGCCCCTTGTGGATAAAGCCTACGTCTCCGATGTCAACGCGTGTGTAACTGCGTGTGGGGGTGGGTTCCCTAGAGACCAAACCTTCAGATATCATTCACAACGATCGACAAAATGATTCGTTACCATAGGGCTTCGCCGTGTCCAAGGGAGTCCATTTTTCTATGAAAGGATATCTCGAGCATCAGCAGTCAAGCGCAGCATGCGAACGACGAGCTTACTCCTTGTATATCAACCATCCTGGTCGAGATTTGCGTGGTTGAGGTGTGCGTGACATAGGGGGCTTGAGGTGGATGATGGTAGATAACGAATTGTGGGGACCGATCCGTCCAAGAATATATAACCAGATGCCCCCATCAACTTAGTAGGGGCGACTAGGGAGCCGGCTTACACCATTGTTGACTGACACCGCTACCAATTTGCGCCGTGGGCAGGACTTGTGCCTTTCGCCGAAGCAACCGTGGATATGACGATCTCGCGTCCGGAAATTTCCGAATCATCTTCCTGTTCAACGTTCAAGCTCAGTACAAGCCTAACCTACCCTCGTTTGTATTCTCATCATCTCTAGAGATGGCCCAATTTCCACCTCAACTTCTTCAAGGGGGGACTCAAGTGCCCGTAACTATATGGGTTGACCCAAGATGGTACGCCGACCTCATTTAGTAACCACAAAGGCATCGACGATAACCTTACACCATAGTCTCAATTCTGTCCTCGGGGGATTCTTCTCTCCGCTGAGGACCAGTGATTCACGCACCGACTTCTACACAATGTATCACAAGGAGTCTAGAGAGACTGGCTGCGATTATGCGAGGAAGTTAGACGAGGACTTGAACACGTCCCTTATCTTTGTCAGTCGTCTGATTTCCGCCCCCGACGCTGAACACTGAACCCAGAGATACGCAGGCTTGTCTGTTATCCGCACTAAACACAGCGTTCATCGCTATTATCCAACCGAAGCTTGAATCGGATCCGAACAAGATGATCGAGGGTCACCTGCAAATTCTCGTCCATACCATCAGCAACACGCCCTTCCCAGATGTAGACCCCAGCTCCATCACCTGGACCGGTCTTCCTCCAACGACCGTTACTGCGCAGTCTTTGTTTCATCTGGGTCTCGCAATCTCAGTCTTTGCCGCGTTCATCACAATGCTTGGGAAATACTGGGTCAGCAAATCTCTACGGAACCGCAGAGGTTCTACTGCCGACAGCCATTGGGACAGGCAACGGAAACTGGATGGACTTGAGAGGTGGTGCTTTTTCACCGCAATGGATGGCCTTCCGGTGGTGCACCAATTCGCCATGTTCTTGTTTGGGTGCGCCCTGTCACAATACGTCTGGACCATCAACCGCACCACTGCTTGGGTGATGATTGCCCTCACGCTCTTCGGGGTTGTCTCCTACACTTTCTTCACTCTCACGGCGATACTCTACCATGACTGCCCCTACAAGATGCCACTTTCCATCCTCATCCGGGCCCTCGTTGGGTGCCTGACACGCAGTTATTCCGCCTTTGCTCACCCCGTTGAATGAAGAGGTGGAACTCGTTGGTCTTCGTGCCTCTCAGTTTGGTTGGGTGGTAGGATGAAGGTGTAGTGTAGGTGTGTGTACTTGTGGTCGCAAACTTCAGATTTATGCATAGACCGCTGGCGTCAGTGCCACCGGCACAGTCCCTCTCTCTTTTCTTCCACTCATTTGTCTCTGTCTGTCACTCGTGTCTCCTGAAGTTCCCCTCCTCAATCTCCTGAACTGCATAACGTCCCCCTCCCAGATTATGAAGCGCAGTCAACACGCACTCTCTATCGCCCTTCTTAATTTCCACAAAGCTCAAGCTCTCTGCGCCTCGAGTGTGCAAATGATTTACATACCAATACAATCATTTTTGGCCAGGTCCATGACGAAATCAAATAAAACGCTCGTGTGGGCTACCTTTGCTTTGGTCCCTCCTGCGCATATTTACCATTCAAGACGCTTATCATGGATTCCGAAGCAATGCATGTAGTGCCTCATGTATTAATTCTCCATGGGCCTATGCATCAAGGTTCTTGGTGCCGGTACGCCGTAATTTGAACGTCCGTGAGGCAGATCGTTATGTAGTGTGAAGTGGTGGTCGTCCAAGTCATATTTTCACTCGGAAGATCGGACAACGGAAACAAAACAAGCCGGTCCAAATCAGCCGCAGGGCCGATAACGCTTCACTCACATCTGGGGTTCCTACTAGTAGTGTGAATTGCGTTGGGGGGCACCCCTAGGATCAAGGGTGGGGTTAAACTTGAGCGCAGCAACCTTGAGAATAGATAGAACTTCGAATACAATGTAAAGGATGTGACATGGACGGCACGCCACTGGGATCAAACTAAGCGGTTTGTATCCGAACTTTCGCCAATGAGGCTTATTGGAGAAGCGAAGAGTGCACTCAAAGAACCTGGAAGTAGTCCATACCGATCCTTTCCTGTACGCTTCTTGAGCAAGGGACACTGCGTGAAGGAACGAGAACGCACCCTGTCTTGACTCAAGCTTCTCCAGAATCTTGGGGACGTCGGGTCGTTTGTGTGGATCCTTATTCCAGCACTTTTTCGTGAGGGACCACATTCCGGAAGTAAATTGTTCGTGGACTGGCTTATTTGGTCGCAAGTCCTTCGCGAGCAGAAGGATCACTTGTTCGTCATTGTATAAACCAAACGGCAGCCTCCCCGTAAATATCTGAAGACGTTTGGAAGATGAGAGATTGAACTCTATGCGAGATAGGAAACTTCACCTCTATCGTCACCATCGCCAGGGAGTACACATCGGACTTCTTTGTGGGCCGAGTAGCCTTGGCTTTGCCCTTATTAATCACTTTTATCGACAAAGCGAGGAGCTCTGGCGCAAGCCAGCGCGTCGAGCCTCCCCGGTTCGCCATAGAAGAGCTGACCGAACGGTCGTTCATCGTGATCGATGAAAACCCAAAGTCGGTCAGGCGAGGATTGCCCATGTCATCAATCAGAATGTTCGACTATGCTTCGTATTCAGCCAGGCGGAAGGTGGAAGGAGAGGGTGAGAGCTTACACCCTTTAAGTCTCCGTGAGTTACTTCCATGGAGTGTAAGTAATTGAGACCCCTTGTCACGCCGAGCAACTATACTCAAGCGAGTCAGAAATGGGGTATCGCGGATGAGGTGTAGGACTGACAAGCTCGGCGCGGTCGGCGGCTTCATTATTCTTGAGGTAGGTGTGCATGTTTCCATGTTCCATCCATTCGGAAACGATGAAAAACTTGGAGCCGTCAATCACCTGGGCCCCCTCAATCGCCAGGACGTTGTCATGTTTGACTAGTTTGGCAACCAGCACCGCCTTACAGAATCGCTGAGGGTCACATGAGATATCGTTGGCCGAATGCATGTGAGGGAGATCATACCTTTCGCACCTCCGGGATATCGTCCTCCCCGCCCACACGAAGGATCTTAAGCGCAAAGATAGGGCCGGTTGGGTCGTTTGCGAGTTTCGCTCTCCAAACATCCGAGAATCCGCCAGATGCGTTCGGCAACTCATCTAGTTTTTTGAGTTGGGATGAAATATGGTAACTGGTTGGAAGTAATCCTGTTTTTCCTCCTGCTTTCCTGAGCCCCCGAAGGCATCGTTGGCGGTCCGACGAATCGGAGGGCAGGTTACAGTAAATCTGGTGAAGGTTAAGCGAAAGGGATATTCACAAAGATAGGAGCAGTATACCTCGTACAGGCCATTAATGTACCACTGTGCTTCAGAGTAGCAACTGAGGACATCTAAGTAATCGGGCGCATCGAATGTCTCGTTCAAAAGCTGTGAAGCTTTCCCGGAATCCAGACTTCCTCGGGCAATAAGGGCGATTCTCTGCTCCGTGGAACCCCAGGTTTCTCCCATCTCTCGCCTGGGGTCGGATGTAAAGCTGTGCTCAACTCGGCCAGTGGGACTTGGTCCCCTCGGGGTTATGTGGGAGTGACCCTTCACGCCGACCGGCCCGATCTACGGTTATGGGGTGAGAGGTGGCGCAAGACACCCTCTTAAATGGAACGGTCGTAAAACCGATCAGAAACTGACCTGATTCAAGTCATAAGATTGTGGATCGATATGTTGCCCCTCAAGGTTCTTGGTGTCCTCTGAGTAACTACGGGTTCTAGTCATGACAGTCAGTGTTGGTTTAATTTCTTGAGAAGAGTTACCGTCTCACGGGCGCCGGAGAGCTGATGCGGGAAGTTGGTGAGGGGATGCAATGGCGGAGTTTTCCAGCTGTTGACTCGGCTCCCTTCTACAAATAATCCTCCCCACTGAACAGAATGAGATTTGGACCGTCCAATTATAGCAGAAACGAACCTCCACTCTCGTCCACCACGATCCGTGGCCCATCCTTGACCAATAGGGGCGAGATGTGGCCCGCGCCTTCTGCCTGCTTAGAGGTAAGGATTTGAAGTTCGTTGCGTTTGTGCACCCTACCACACGAATCCCTGCCAGATCCCTATGGTGCATCAATACGGATGTAGCATCGGAGTTCTTCCATTGAGGGTTGAGTGGCCTGGCGGCGATGCGGAGAAGGGGATTACCTGGAATACGTAATCTGCAATGGCATTCCAGCTGCCATATTCTTCATTCTGAAGGCAATATTCAGAGTGGAAAAAAAGGGCACGGTAAAACATACATAGGATGTGTTACGAACGGCAATATCCGGCTCAGAGCCGGTTCCATCTGTGGTAGGATCCCGGTGCCCTCCGGGTTCCTCATCGCTGCTCGTTGTAGGTTCAGCATCAGATCGCGCCGTCAGCTCTGGAAAGGTGCCCCCTTTGTTGTCCCCTGAGCCGAGATCGTGTGGTCCCGCGCCGGCCCGCATCAGTGTTGCCCGGGAAAACATCGCCCACCGTTTTCTCGAGCACATGGTATAATACCGAATGAAGACGCATTGATTGTAATCATTGGTAGCACTTCCCGTGTTTCGCGATCGCGAGGGGGGAGGGACTCGTCCATGTGGAGGGGGACTGCGTTGCTGTGGTCCGTGATTAGTATGGGGCAAAAATCTCGCGCGCCATGTCCCCTGAAACGTAGGGGTGGAAGCGAACATTGGAACAGAGATGTTTGATTTGGATCCAGGAGAAATACCCTTGTTCGAATACGCCGCCATTGCAAAGTCACTGGTCATATCGAACCCGGTTACGAGAACGGGTTGGAGGTCGTTTCCGTACTGTTTGTGACGGGCGAATGCGACCCAAGATTCATAGTGGCGCTTAGTATATGTTTCAAACGCAGAATCCAACAGAGAATCTTTCTGATACGTTGGGTACCTCGTCACCAGTGCC
>Ga0307515_10013255_pt1 | contig 15420 bp, 5 predicted proteins | sample 17_EM_MG_FD_194513 | JGI IMG/M metagenome (GOLD analysis project Ga0307515, IMG submission 194513) | Populus trichocarpa ectomycorrhiza microbial communities from riparian zone in the Pacific Northwest, United States - 17_EM | ecosystem: Host-associated > Plants > Roots > Unclassified | place... | reverse complement strand
TACATGAAATCAATTTTTTTGTAATTTCAATTTATGACAGAAACCAAATTTATCATTTTTTTCTTTTTTTAATTTTTTATATATTTTAAAAAAATTATAATCTAACAAAAACTTTTCCTTTGCCTTTTTTTTTAATAGTTACAACAATTTAAGAATTGATAAACAAGAAAAAAAACTCTTAAAATTAAACAAAAACACATGTGAACCTAGAGGAATCCTAAAACTCACAATCAAAATTAAATACAATATAACAAATCTAAAATCAAATTGAAAAAAAAAAAACTCAACTTAATAATTACTTGAACCAAGAAACCTTAGTTATTGGATGAAAATCCCGACACATACTATAATAGATCAAGAGTCGAAGGTATAGGTTGAAAACCTTGACCAGATGATTATAACAAAGCAATAACCGAAGATATAAGAATGAATGCCACGAAAAAAAAAGAAGCAATATTTGATAAGTTTTGAAAGTTCTGTGAAGAACCAAGAGTAAAAGTAAGCTCTCATATACAAGTTTTATTTCTGAATAATTAATTCATCTTTAATTACAAGCTAAATAAACCTATTTATATTAGGTAAAACATTTTAAACAAGACTAAAAAAATAACAGAAGATTTCTAAATAAAATAATAAAAAAATAATCCTAAATCAACTAGAAAAATATTATAAATTATGAATAGTAATTTTTGGATCTTATCGCAAAGCTTTCCCGATATCTGGTTACAACAAAACTTCAACTCTATAGGAAACAATACATTTAGAATCTTCTAATAAATTTTAATACAATCCAACGATTGAATAAAAAATTATTCTCATTAACGTAAAACTACATATTAAAAAAATAAGCTTAATCCATATATAAGTAAGAAAATAAGTTAAATTTACGAGTTTTGTAGGAAATAAGGCTCAAATATCTTGAATTAACTCATTAATTGTCTCTTTGATCTTCTTAGCTATTGACCTTGTAATAGACCCAATTGACACATATAATGGATCATATAATATTGCTTAATGATTCTCATCAACACTCAATTAGCCTGATTTAACCATCAAATTCATGATCCAGGTCATGAACACTACTAGAATGTGTTAATTTGGTCGGGCAACTATTTTTTTCTTTTCTCTTCCCTTATTCTTTCTTTGGTTGAGCTTTCTTTATACTTGGATCAGATGGAATTTGATACTAAATCGAAGAGTGTTATAGAATTAGAAGCTAAATTGAAAGAATAAGGCTTGGCTTAGGTGAGATGAGATTCGAGACTTAATTGAAAAGCTATTATTGAATTAAAGACTAATTTGAATTAAAAAAAAATAATCTAGCACGTGCATTGCACGAGCTAGCGTGTGAGGAGAGCCACCTCATTGGGGTGGCAAGTGTGATTTTCTGTCTTTAAAAGGTGATCTTTTTTAATGTCATTGAAATTATCTCGACGAAACTTTCTCTTGTGGTGGTGCGTGGTGGCTTCCTTGCTACAAAATAGCATTTACAACTATTATTTTCTTCTTTCTTTTTTTTTCCTTCCTCTCTTTGGATTTCACAACTAAATTTTCTATTCTTTTCTTAAGGGCTACATTTTTTCATGATTGTTAATCTCTTGGAAAACGGAAAATCCGAGCAATTTTTCACACGATCGAGCGCGAGCTCAACAATGGGATGTTTCCCTGGCAACACGAGAAAACAGAAATAATATATCAAGGCCAATTGCGACACAAACCGACTTGGAAGGGACCAAAATGGGGGGGAACATGAAAAAAACAAACAATTGGACTGTGTGAATCAACATTGCAATAAGTTTAGAGCTACAACAATTGAACAACTTCGCTTTTTGTTAATATTAATTAAAAAAAAACCAGCCAATTAATCGTGTGAAATATTATATGAATTAGATTTTAAAAACAAAGGACTATTAAAAGGCATAATACAAAAAGGTAATACCATAACCAATCAAAGAATTTAATAATTATGTCTAATTATTAAACAGATTCCAAAAATCTTAATAGAAACAATTGAATTATAAAAAAACAAGTAAAATTCTCTTGTGGCAGACATTATCAAGAATAATCTTCAAAGCTCTAAAAACACACTTGAATTTATTAAAAAGCATTACATATATATATGATGGGGTTCACTTACCTTCTCATTCTTTCTTTATCCTTCGCGTCCCTTTCTTGTTCTTTTGCTGTAAAAAGAATTGTCTTGTAGCAATCGGCGAGCACCCATCTTTGAGATATGAGAAAGCTTGTCCTCTAAAAAGAAACACTACTGAAGGAACAAAGATTGATTTGAACATTAATTTACACAAATTAATGTAGGGTAATGAATAAATCCCCATATTAGGGGGAAAAAAGGAAAATCTAATTCTCATCTTGCTGTTTGTAATGAATAAATCTAGGGTCATGCTCTTCTTTTTGTAGTCGTTCATGGATGATTGAAGATGGGTTTTTTTTAAAGAAAAAAATGGAGAGAAACAAGGCATAGATAAAGAGAGGGGTGAAGTTTCATTTGCTGTGTGTTGACACCTAATACCGACCCCACGAAGATTTCACAAATGACATGACATTAACATTAGAAATTTGTTACAAACAATGCAGCATATATTCGAACATTATAAGTATAACCTAATACACATATAATACAATGCATTATAACAAACAAACAACAAATAATATTATTCTATGATACAAGAACCTTGGAGTCTTCACAAAGAGATGAACCTCAGGCAATTTATGCTTCTGGTAAATTCCTGCCAATCAATCCAAAACTTCAAGTTTGGTCATCACAGGAGAAGCAGCCCATCACATATTCCACCACTGCTATGTCGACAAAATCCTGTTCAGAACAGCTTTGGATCATGCTGCACTCACGCAGTTTTCCCAAGAACCATATTTTGAGCTGAAGGTGCCTCCGCCACTTTGTTGTGCATGCTCTGAAATAACAGCATGGGCACAGACATCCCAAGTCCTGGCTATGTCTCCAAGCGACATGGGCTGTGAAAGGCTTCGAAGAGAGATGCTAAACCTAAATTTAGCTTTTATTGACAAATCCTCGTACTCTTTACTGTTAAAGAGTTGCACAAGACCGAATTGTAGCAGAAACAAGAGTAATATTTAGACGTCAGATTATAAAAAGCTGTGGAACAAAGGAAAAACTTAAACAAATATTATGTGGATTATCTCCAAGTATGGATCAGCATAATATTTAGAGCGATCAACAAAATAAACTGTGGATATAAACTTAAAGCAAAATCATTCAGGGTTCATTTCTAGTGAGCAGTTCGAAACAGTTTACAGGTTTACTCATCATTCCAGAGATGGGTTATCTTTTAATTTCTTGATCTAAAGGCAGTATTGTCACCCTATTAGCATGACAATCTAGATGATCTCATGTGATCAGACTCAGGAAACCCAGAAAAAAATGCTTAAATTGCACAGCCATGGTACAAATTTGTCCCTATATCTTACCTGACTTCAAATGGAAACTTGTCTAACAGTATCGGTGAGCAATTCGGATAATTTGTAGGCACAAGCAATCTAAGGGGCTGAATTGTTGACTGCACATGAATAAACCAAAATAAATACAGAGAAACCATTACACTTATATTAGTTTATTAACTTCATATTAGCAGGTTTGAAAGCCCACCATTTGCGCTGAAGTGTACTGTGCTTTCAAGTTTGGACTCAGAGCCACAGCGATAAATGAGCATTTGACAAAGGTTCCTCCACCCCCTTCAGCAGCAGCTGCTGCTGCAGTTGAGTCAACATCTTCATCACTAATATCAACCACTGTGTCTAAAAGTCGCTGATTTATTTCCCTTATCTCTTCCAAAAGGGCATGATTAGCCTGCAAGAAGAGCTACTCTGTTTATTCAGCTGGAATAAAAGCTGAAATGAGCCTTCCTATGAAGAGTCAGGTGTCAATCACACAGCACTTAGCATGCATTCACAACGAACCAGAAGTAAAAAATTTCTAGCATCATGACTTTGTCATTCTATATCCTTTTTGTACAACTTCCTTGAATACCCTATTAAATGACAAACCGCCTTCCTCTTTTGACATTTACTGCGGAGAACTTGAGCCAAAATAACTATTTAATTGTTGCCAGCTGCAGATTCTTTTTATTTCGCTTCTGTGTTATATTTTTAGAGTGACAAGTATAATTGTGGGATTCAAAATTGCAGAGAGAATTATTAAAATTATGGCATTCTATGGAAGTGCAAAACAAAATATTTTAACATAATAAGATAATATTTGTGGCCAGATATACGAGCAGAAACATTCAAACATTAATTAGAAACATTAAGAAAGCAAACGACAACAGGTTAAATAGAATAGGGGTAAACCCACATATAACAAACATTGTTATTAGTTTCAGACTAAAACGCAGAACGATAGTAATACCTCAATTTTAGGCCTCTTGACACTTGACGTTACAGTCGACTCCAAATCAGATGTCTCTGGACCAGTAAACTGCTTAAAACTGTCGCTTACACTGCCAGCTGATGATGCAACATTCAAGGGCATGGCACTTGTATGGCGCCTCATTTTCTTCGATCCAGTCATCCCATCTTGGGTGAAGAAATTTCTTGCCTGAAGGCGACATTTTGTCATCGCTACCAGATCCTCACCAACTGCAGCTCTAGACCCATTACCGGGTGCCGAGCCAGCAATTCTGTCAATCATACTGACAACAGAGCCAATGTCACTGACAGATGCACTAAGTGCTTTAGGAGAAAGAGATTTCACCTGAGAAATAAAATAACAGAATCATTTTCTTGTAATTACAAAATAACATAGAAAATGTTCAAATATTAACGGTTTTTCCTTTCTTTTCTAGGTGCGTCCAAAATAATAGAGTAAAACCAAAAAAAGAGCATGACTAACCGCTTTAATCATGCGTTCAAGTGGTTGCTCCATAACATTCGACTTGCCAGAAACAGTTGTCAAAGCACCACCATGAGCACCATCAGGACTGGTAAACTCTGCAAGCAAAGGCGAGGCAGATATCCCAGGAGTGCCAATTGCAAGGGATGGAGCCGTTGCTTGTGCAACAGTTGGTTGGTGTACAATATTTGAGGAGATACCAGAAATGGGTTTCTCAGAATCTCCTGGCACAGGGGATGGAGCTAAAGGAGTTGAAGGAGATGGGACAACAAAAGGCGAGTTTGCAGATTGCAAAGGTGTTCCAGTTTTAGTTAGAGAAGGCAGTAGATTTTGCTGGTCAATCTGAGGAGAAGAATGTTGTTGTAATTGGGGGGAAGCATGCTGGAGCATTTGTGGTGAAGAAATAGGAAATGAGGATCCTGGTTTCATTTGTTGATGAGGGAAAGCAGTGCGTTGACCTGTCGAGAGATGTTGTTGGAAGACTGCTGGCTTGATTCCAATCCCCTGTCTCAACTTCATCTCATTTACATCATTCATCTGATGCGGCTGTGGAATTTGTTGTGTCTGCATCTGTGCAGGCAACTGCTGCTTGGCTTGCTGGTGTAACTGCTGCTGCTGCTGCTGCTGCAGCATCTGTTGCTTCTGCATTAAATGCTGTTGCTGCTGCGTCTGACGCTGTTGCTGCTGCGGCTGACGCTGTTGGAACTGTTGTTTAAGCTGTTGTGTTTGTAGCATCTGCTGTTTTAGATGCTGCTGTTGAATCATATTGGAATTCAACTGAAGAGGAATATTCGACTGCAGCATACTCACCCCACTTTGTGTTGACAATGTGTTAAAATTGGTAGGTTGGGAACTGCTCACAGGATTCTGTTGTACAGATCCTACAGGTGCCTGCTGCAATGAGCTCAGTGAATTTCCTTGTCCAGAATCTAAATTGGAAGCTGATTGCATTGGATTCATCTTGTTTGGTTGTGATGTAGAAACCCCAGATAAAGAAGAAAGAGAATTATGCGGCAAGCTTGGCACATTGTTCTGCTGCATTGTTGGTACAGAACCTTGCAAATTCATTGATTGCAACTGGGGGTTGAGTTGATTTTCATGGGACTGCAATTGAGGAACTTGAGATTGGGGTCGCTGCATAGGTTGCATATGAAGCTGGGGAAGCTGTCCTTGCTGAAGATTAGGAACAGGCTTTCTGGGTCTGCTTGTGTTTAGAAAATTTAAAATCTGATTCTCATAGTAACCCAACTTCTCTTTGAAATTAAGCTTGATGTTGTTTTTCGGAACTTGTAAGAACATTATCAGGCGCTCCAACATGGTCTTAAGTGCCTTTAGCTTGTCAAGCTGTTCTGACTTTGGTTGTTGCGGATGAGAGTCATGCTGGAAAACAAAGTTAACAAAAACACAAGAATTGAAAATCACATTGACCCTTTCTACCAAAACATTGCTGAAAACAATGTTTTTTATTCCACTTCTTCTGTGTGAATGCATGGTTTTGGGGTGGTTGGGGGGTAATTTGTGCAGATGATATAGACAGGCAATGTTAATGAGAACAACAAATAAAAAAAAAGCCATAATTAAGCTACAAACAAAAGCTCAAGATGGTGGTCTAAGAATCATGCATGGGCAATTGCATAGTCAATCTACCTGCGGTAACTTGGCAGCAATTCTCTGGTATATTTCATTTATTTCAGGGAAATACATCTCCTTCATGACTTTGATCTAGAAAGTACATAACAACCAGCAAGACATAATCAGTCAAATGCTTGATTTCTTCATGTGCCACAATCAGAAAGAAAGCATCACGGACAAACTTAAGAGAATCAATTAAAAAAAAGTAGAGGATGACATAAATTAGAGCAGATTTCATAGTGAAGTGATGTCAAAGATGAAAACTCAAAAGAGGATAATGATATTGATTGAATGGAAAGGTGTAAAGGACTTTGTGTAATTTATAGACCTTCAGACAAGATTCAGGGGCTGGTTAAATTCAGTTGCTTAGCCTCCCTGCAAACTACTCATCATTGTCCTCTACTGTTCTCACTCAAGACAATGGATGTCACAACTTTGGTAACATTTCATGACCCTTACAAATTAACACTTGATAAGCCTTGAGATCCTAAGATGTACCACTATCAACAACCACTGTTGTCCCATTTTAGAACTCCCTCCAATGCACAGAAGAATTGTCCTCATCAAATCTGCGGTTATGACTTAAGACAACAGCCACTAAACAGTTCAGAATTTCAATCGCATTTTCTATAAAATTCAACAACTATGGATATGGCCATGACTCAATGGATTGGGTCCACTTATTTTTTTCTTGCATCAATCACATGTTTAGAATGAATTTGATTGTGATCCTGCAGATAACTGTTCACTTCACATATGATACTGTCATTCAAAAATAATGTCACTCTTGATTTCAAGTCTGTCGATTACAGTAAGAAATACTACCAATTGGACTCATAGGAAATAATATAATAACTAGTCAGAGGCCCACCCATTGGGCAGTAACTTCTTGAAATATGTAAGTACATCATCTGCGATTTATTTCTTAGTCAATTTTAAGTAGAGTTGTATACCTATATATTTTCTCATAACTTTGTGAACTTCTTTAAGCTATATTATTTAGCAATGCTTCCGCAATGCCTAGCATGGTCCGATTTTGATAGTGTGATTATTTTAAATATAAATATCTTTTACCATATTAATATTTTATATGATGATCTTATCGAAACATTATGCTAATTGATATAATTGTTTTTATTCATATTATTATTATATTTAAACAGAAACAATAACAAATCAGATACTTGTGAATGATGGTTATTGATCCAAATTTTAAAGGTTCTATACAAAAATATTAACAATCTAAATTATTTACTTATTAGCTCAAAACACATTTTATATTACACTTATTCAATCAAAACATGCTTATTTCACAATTGATATTTGCTGAAATAAAATAAGAAAAAACAAAAAACAAATCATGTATATGTACACATAATATATTCTACATTCCCAGTGCATATTCAAGTTAAAGAAAAATTACAAAGTTGAATTACATGATTTTATCATTTTGTTAATAAATAGTTTAATTGAAAAATAATAACAGTGTAAATGACACATTATTCAACAATTGTATCAACATAAATTTTTAAATAATTTAAGGAGCTTTGATGAGGATTGATCTAACATGGATGCAATTCCTTGTAATTTTTCTAGTTTTACTTAACCAAAAAATATTCAATATGCCTCTTACATTAAAGCTTAAAATACAAACTTTTAATTGGTTTAAACGAAAACAATAAAAAACAATTATATTGTAAGAAATCTTGATATGAAGCCTTCAGTTAATTTTTTCCCTTATTTTCTCTCTCCTCAAAGCTTCATTAATGTTTACTTATTTTATGTTTTTCAAATTAACATGTGGCATAAGAGACCCATTTTATTTTATAATTTTTACATATGGTATAATATGATTTGCAAATAGTGGGTCTCTTGCACATGTGGCCTGTCCACGTGTCCTTTCACCATAGCATTCCTTGTGAATAGCTATCGATTTACTCACCAAACAACAAAAACATGGGAGTACAGAAAAAACAGTTCAAAAGACAAAGGTTCGCGAGAAAATTGTTGTTAGTGTCAGAACCAAGAAAGCAATTCCCTTGACCTAGCAATGTGAATATTTCACCTTTAGTCATCTATCAATAATTTATCATTCTTACTATGGAAATTACAATGCATCCTAACTAATCCCAACCATAGCTGAATAAAATTCCCTTGTACCATAATATCCCAGGAGACCTTTTTCCATTGAAGTTTTGCAAGGCTATGACATACTTGAAATTTTCATCTACTAAACAGTAAATTCCATAAAATACCTTTTGGTAGATCTCCTCTTGCCAATCATTGACATTCACATGTCCAGTCTGTGTTGTAGAATCTAGGGATGCTACAAAAAATTTGATTCAGACAACAAAAGATCAGAATTTGTGTATTTTTGTGTGATATTTGTAGACAAACTGTATTTCTGTAATTTTCACAGTAAATATGGAATCTTAAAGGTCTGGTTTTATTTTCTATCTAGTATTTAGTAGTGCAAAAGAATAATGAGCTTTATTTCCTTATGTAGGAATATAAGTTCGGGTTGGACTTGGAAACTCCATATAAAAGTTATATAATCGTTCAGTCAGATCAAAGAGACTTTATGGAAAACAATATGCTCCTGCCACCCACAAGTGATCATTATACATATACATATACATATATAAAGGCTCAATTACTTTCTTACAGAAGAAAAGCAAGAGATAGTAACTCAACTAGTAGAAGAAATCTATAGTCATATCAGTTCAACAAACAAGAATTGGATGGTAGCAAAATTTAACAGACAGAAGAAAGATGAAAACAGTAGCACCTCAATATGCAGGAAGTACACAAGAAGGATACCACCCAAATAATCAGGAAGTCTACAAGAAGCCTTGAGAACATGAAAAGCAAAATTGAAATCGCATTTTTATTTCAAGTAGCCAAGAAAGGATTACAAGCCTGAACAAACAGAAAGTGCTCTTTACCTCCTAACCAAGAAAATCTTTAAAATCAACCATCTCAATCATAGAATATAGAGTAGCCATGCATCACATTCCTTGTTCCTTGAAGTTAAGGATGAAACACTTCATGTGCATCACAGAATTAGCATTGAGGAGATGATCATGGGATTTTTTCAGCAAGGTAATGATTTATCAGTATACCACACCTCAAATGCCTCATAGAGTTAATCCACCATCTTTCTTCCCATAAAAATCAGTTAGCTAATTAGTTCCCCTAGTGTCAAATGCATTGTCCAATTGGAGATGTATTTTTAAATTATCATCCATTAAATTCAAAACGAAAGGTAGACAGTTGGTGCAATGCACTGGAGGGCATGATGTGGTAGCAAATCTGGCTTGTGACTGCAGCAATGGTTTCAATAGCAGTGACAATGCTAATGCCATAAATGGCAGCAGTAGCACATAGAACTACCAACAAGGGCATTACTGACTTGAACCATTATCATATTTTTGAGAGATTCATCTATCCATAAACTCAAAGCTCTGTGACAGATGGAAATGCATCAATTGGAAAACAAAAGTTATAATCTACATGAAAACACAAAACTGCAAAAGTACAGTTGGAGCAAGGCTAGGAAGCTGCACGTATGAAATAACTTACTTGGGGACGTTTCTGGAAGGGCTCTTTGAGATTGATATAACTGCTTTTGCTGATCAGTCACATTCTGCTGTTGAAGCAAGGAACCTGATGCTTGAAATCTTTGTTGCAGATCATGTTGTAATGGATTTGATTGCTGTTGCAGCTGCACTGGCTGTGATTGGATCTGTGACATCAATTGCTGCTGTGGCAGCTGTGGTTGTGACTGCTGCCCTTGATTAGGTAACAAAGTACCTGCACTTTGTTGTGCTTGTTGCTGCAGCGTAACCTTGGACTGTTGTAGCATGTGTACAGGGTGCTGATTAGTTTGCATGCTTGAGTTACCAGACTGAGCTCCAAGCAGCTGCTGCTGCTGTAAACTGGAGACATTACTTTGAGAGCCCAGCTGTTGCTGATGCATGCTTGATAGGTTATTTTGTTGAACCATTAATTGCTGCTGCTGCAGATTTGGAAGGTTATTCTGCTGGCCTAGCAACCTCTGCTGCTGATGAATACCAGCAGTCTGTTGAGGTTGTTGCTGCTGCCTGAGGACTGGTTGTGGATGTTGCTGAAGCATGGGTTGTGTTGACTGTTGAACAGAAGATGGCTGATTCTGTTGAAGACAAGAGAGAGGAGCCGTTTGCATTATTGAAGGCTGCATAACAGATGGTGTTTGCACACCAGACTGCTGAGAAGATTGCAACTGATTTGACTGTAATAGGTTTTGCTGCTGCTGTTGCTGCTGCTGGACGTGAGATTGCACAAGTGAGTGCTGGGGATTTCCCTGTTGAAGCTTCTGCTTCAAAAGCTGTTGTTGTAACTGCTGCTGGTAAAAATACTGCTGAGGATTTTGGGGCTGCTGTTGTTGCTGTGGAACAACTAGTTGCCTACCTTGTCTCTGAGAATTGGCAAGCATATTGGAGGGCACCCCTTGTCCCATTGGATTCCCCACTGGGTTCTGTGAAACACCAGAGATACTCTGCATGTTAGGATTCTGGCCAACAGAGTTGGGGACAGTCTGGGTTAAACTGGAGATGGGAGGCAATGCTGACGTTAAACCAGAAGAACTTTGAACTCCACTAGATGCCATACCAGTCTGCATGTTCTGTGACAACAATTGCTGGCGTTCTTGAGATTGATTAGCAGGCAATGGGATAGTGAGTGATGGCCCTTGATTGTGAACTTGAGACTGCATACTGTGAGATCCTGTTCAAGATAAAAAGCAAAAAGGAAAACCATGTCAACCAAAAAAAAAAAAAAAAGACAGGCAGCTTATTCGTAGAGGCATGAGGGAAAGAATTAAGATGGATTTGATTCAAGGCATCAGAAGGCTGAGAGCAAAATAATCTGCACTTCCTGCCTAAAATTCATCAACTGCTCAACTTTTTAAAAATGCAAGACATATACATAGAAATATGCAGCAATAAAAAGTAAAAGAGTTTGATAACACAAAAATTAAAACAAAAGGAGAGATGTTTAGAAATTCAATGCTTGGCTGCATTATTACCTCCTGGATCCAGGGGTTTGTTACCACTGCCAGTGGAGTTGGGTGGCAAAGAATTGGGTATGGTACTTTGAGACTTGTTCTCCATTGCAAGCATCTTCAGAGATATTTTACGCAGATAATCAGACTGAAATCAGATATCAATAACAAAACATTAGATCTCAAAGCAATCCACGTTACATAGAAGAGAAGGGGGGAGGATATCTACTCTATCTTTCTGATATTCTAAGCTTTATGTATTTTGCATCTTCGGAGGTGTTTGGGAGTGCAGTAGCGGTTGCGGTTCAAAGTGTTTTTCACTTGGAAATGCATCAAAATAATATTTTTTTTTTATTTTTAAAAAATTATTTTTGATATTAGCATATCAAAATGATTTGAAAACATTAAAAAATTAATTTTAAACAAAAAATAATAATTTCAAGTTTTTGGAAAATACGATTTCAACCGCGTTCCCAAACACTACCTTCATATAGGATCTACTTCTGTTTCCCCTCTTTTTATTTAATTATGTATTTATTGCTTCACTATATTATTTTATTTGTGCCATAGAGCTGCTATTTTCCCACTTCCCTTGTACTTGAAAAGGACCTGGTCACACTAAATAAAACACATGTCAAGAGACTTAACAAAAAGATGTGAACTCCCAATCAACCTTGCATACACAATGAATAGTGAGGGAGCATGGGCACACTACACACACATTTGGACATGCATAAATCTACAAACTTATCCATGTGTATATTCAAGTCTAGCGAGTGTTGAAATTAAATAACCTAGCATCAGGAAAGTACCTGACTTGTTGCAGCAGTATAAATCTTTTCCTCAAACCGTACGGCTATTTTCTTGAGTTCTTGTAATCCCTCTTGACCAGAAAATGGAAGATGTCTTTTTAATGTCTCCATGCTGCACATGTAATACTTTACATTTAATTTTTAATGACCAGACAAGTATAGAGAAGTTAGAAGCAGCAAGAAAGAACCCTCAACTCATAAACCACACCAATATAAAAAAATGCATAAATTGATTCAATTGCCAAAAAATAAACACAAATATTGAGATAACCAAGTGTCAGGCAAGTCAAATATGGAATGAAGTTGCATAGACATCTATTTTACTTCCTTTCCCCATATTATTCCAAAGGTGCATAGTATAGGAGTTTAGTTGACCACCCTTTTGTCTTAAATTCCCATATACAACCTTCGTGCTTCATTTTCTTGAACTAGAAGCACCTTTCATTTACGGCAAAGTTCTAAGATATACAATCAAATTAGCAGGTAACCAGGGATGTTTCTGCGCAAACATTACAGTTGCATTTACTTCTGACTAAGAAAACTTCTATACTGTGCTATAATTGAAATAGAAAAGAACAGAAATCCTTTCAATTATGAAAATGCAATAAGCTAACCTTATCTCACACTGCAATATATAAACTATGGTACCGATTGGCCATTGCAAGTGCCAGCGGTAGCTGTCTAAATGGTTTTGAGTGGAGCTAAGTCATCAAAACCTTCAACTTTATAATGAGAGACTAGGAAACCATAGACTATTGGGCTAATTGAATTTTGTTTGTTGCTTTTGTGCTCCAAGATTACTATCATTTAAACCCTATAGAAGTTAAAACAAATAGAAGGCCCAAATCCAACACTGTTCATTTTAAGTCCAGATGCAACTTGAGTTTCCAATCGAAACATGCATGCTCATAGTAATGGATTAACCTTGAAATTTTAAGCGGAACAAGCTTCATGCAGGCATCCCAGAGATCGATATCAAAAGAAGAGATTACCCAAGAAGTTCCAACAAAAATTACTCCATGAACAATTTTGATTCGCCCAAGTTTGCTTCTTGTGAAGCACCCATGGAATAATGAAAAATAAATAAATATAAAAGATGTGTATTATACTTGAGGTCGCCTCATGGCAGTCATGCTGATTTTCATTTACCTTTTCCTCTTCTCTTTTTTTCTTATAAATATGGAATTTGCTATTTCGCAGCACTGCCACATAATAGGAAACAAACACTTACATTTTGTTGACTATTCTTTGGCGTGCGTCCGGCTGCAATTGAGTTCTCCAATCACCCGTGTCCATGACAGGTTCTCCACCGGGGGCAGTAGGCCTCCAATTATTGGCATCCATGGGGTTTTAGCCAACCAAAAACAAACCACTTCTATCACCACAACAAAAGATCATGTCACATGTTAGAATAGACCCTAAAAAGAAAGAAGAACAGCAGGTGTAAGACCGCATCAAAGTCATAAAATTGGAATATCAGATTATTCAGACTTGAATAGCTTAGGGAAAAAGATCCATTTAATAGCAGGCTCTTTATTAAGGAATTTTACCAAATTTATCATCGTAGCATGCATAAAATCTAAGGCATAGCAAAGATACACCACCATTCAGGGCAAGGTGCTAGGATCTTGGGTATTCAGGCATTCTAGGTAAAGTGTTGGGCTTGAATCTTCATAGAGCTTCTAAAACCAAGTATACAAAAACCAGTCAGCCATCTCAGAACTTGCCACATCAACAGATGGTGAGTGTTGGTAAGCCAAGCCATGGACAAACTCACAACGCTTCAATTTAACTTGATGTTTTCAAGCGACGCTTGTAATCCGTAATCGATGCATCATAACAGTGACAAACTTGTACTTCTATTCCTTTTGTTTTAAGTCCACAGTTTCAGATCAAAATAGATATTTAATATTTAAAAACATTGTAAACATATTTAATTGCTTTACTTCAGTAGATAGATTAATTTATGTTCTAGATATCAGTTCGTCACCTCTTACCAAATTAGATTCAGCACAGCGCCTTTTTCAGGTGCTTACCATTTTTTACTTGCATGTAAATACATGCTGTAAAAAAACCCTCCCCCTCCCCCTCTCATCCTCCCGCACTTGTTATTAATGTATTTATTTACTTCTGAAAAACTAAATATTTGAGGGAGCAAAAAGTGTAACTAGAAAGATAGGAATAAGACATCCTCAATAGAATAAAGAAGGAAGAAGAAAACAAAACAAAATCAGAAAACAAAACAAAATCAGAAAACAAGGGCTTTCCAGTCTCCATTGAATATCAGCAGTCTAAATACCCCAGCACAAGTAGAGCATGAAGACGCCAGAAACACTAATCCATCCCAAAAAGATTGTCTAAAATGTATTAATCCAGGAAAAAAAGAAGAAGAAGAAGACAGTATTAACCATGATACATTTCATGTTTTCATCAACTGCAAAGTGTTGGACTGATAAGAATCAACTTAGCAAGCCCAGATGAAATAATACAATTTACATGGCATTTCTTTCTTTTATTTTTTAATAGACAACGCAATAACCCTGACCGAACTAAATGCTTGACCTTGAGTTAAGTTATAAAATGTTCTTCCTAACTCAATGCACTAGAATGCCTTTGGGGTGAAGGGAACGAAAGCATGCGTTTTCCAGTTCTGCATGCTCTTAAATTTCAACTCAAGTATCACGATATTGTAGTTAGTTAGGCGTAACATTTCGAAACGAAGATTCACCCCATACTCATATTAGCTGGGCAGTTCTAAAAAAAAAAAAAAAAAAAAACACTAGTTGGCTATTTAATAATTTAAGAAACCTATTAAATCCTCAAATTAGAAAGGACACATCATGGAGGTTATCAAGGCATATTATTATTATTATTATTATTATTTTCAGTAGCATGAGCACTGTATAAAATTTTCTTTTCTTCCTTTTTTTTTTTCATTTGCGAAAATAAAAGGAATTATTTTCAGTTTTCCACTAAAAAGCAAAACTAAAAAGAAAAAATTAGGGTTCCAAAATTGAGAGCTTAATTATTATAATAATCATAATAAAGGT
>Ga0307515_10013254_pt1 | contig 15421 bp, 7 predicted proteins | sample 17_EM_MG_FD_194513 | JGI IMG/M metagenome (GOLD analysis project Ga0307515, IMG submission 194513) | Populus trichocarpa ectomycorrhiza microbial communities from riparian zone in the Pacific Northwest, United States - 17_EM | ecosystem: Host-associated > Plants > Roots > Unclassified | place... | reverse complement strand
CGGTTACAGCAATAACAATGGACGAAGTTCAGCTCTTCACAGCAGCTTCGGCCTTGAAGAGAATTCATGATAGTGCTCCGGATTCTCCACACAGCTTAGCACTACAATCATCTGTGTGGCAGGTGGCGGGTGGGACTGCCCAACCTTTTCCACCATTATTCAGCCTGCCCTCCTGGATCCTTGACATGAAGGACGGGGAAGAGCATCTCTCACACCTCCCTCCAGCCATCCTGGTCGCAGTGGTAATGATGTCGTTGCGTGCTGGTGGCCTAAGGGATATGTTCTCCATCACCTCAGCTGTCCGTCAGCGTATGACAGATTCCGAGGACCCATGGGCTCACATTATACTTAAGATTCCTGATTTCTGGTGGAGTCATGACGATATACAATTGACACAAACGTTGTCCAATGATCTCACAAACATGATGCGAAGAAACGAACTGCACAAAGAAGAGTGTTTACAGCTGTTAAGGAAACTTTCAGAGCTTCGTTGCGAGGAGTGGCTGTGGCGGAACAATGAGTTCCTCATTGGGATATGCCTACCAATTCTCATGGGACATGCCAAGGAATGGAATTTTGCAAGGCCCCCTGACGTTGTACTACTCGAAGCTGTGGTCACACTCGCAGCCATATCATGTACTCCAGGTATAGCCAATCGGTTAAACATTCTCTCCAGCAGCCGTGACCGCCCATGGCTGCTTCTGAATATCCGAAACACCAACCTTGTTAGCGCATTGTATGAACGCACCCCTCCAGAAGATCACAAGCAGCTAACCTCCCTGCTCTTCCTGGTCGTCTACGCCTTTATATATCGAGGATTATTTGCTTTAGCAGTTCAGTATATTACTATCATCACAGCGAAGGGCGATTTACCCCTCTATGCCTCTGCCTTGACTGCCATTGCTCCGTTCATGACGAAACGTGGGCTCTCCGCCATTGGCTGGGCGCTCGTGACGCTACGGACAGAAGACATAACATCAATATTTAAATATTTCATGTTCAGTGGCACACACACTTTTCTAGAAGGACTGTTCAATAGCTATGACGAACGGCTTGGAGCCAGTGAGAGCCCGGATCGCAATATTTTTGCCATTCTGTTGATGCTTTCCAAACAACATTCTTCATACATGAGAGACCTAATGCGGCACGGGTATAAAGAATTTAAAAATCCCTGGTTGAGCCTGGCCGCAAGAGTGGCGGCCCAACTTGACATTCCTGATGAACCTAGCCTTCCAATTGGATTACTCCAGGACCATCGGCTCCGCAATATGATTGTAGCTCTGTCACTTCTGCAGTATGCACGAAGGGCACCCCCATCCTCGGCATCCAACTCATCATCAGCGTCCACAGACGTCTCCTCCCTCGCCGCCGGAAACGTCACCAACACTACAGAGTCCCTCCAACTGGCTTCATTCCTGCAATCCCCGGAGCTCGCCATCTCCTCTGTAGCTCTGGAATATTACATGAAGACCACGATATCCCATTCTAATCCCTCAACACCATCCTGCTATTTTTCTGCAGCTGTATCATCTGCGTTCAACATCATGCTGCCTGAAGAACAATTGTGGAAAAGGTGGACAATACTGGGTATATTCGTGGATGGGTTTGAAACACTCTCAGTCGAATGGCGACGATCGTTCGCTGAAGGCTTCTTCACCATGTCGATTCGGCCGCTGCCGAGACTACGGGGAGCCATAGATCCAAGCACACAGGAGAGCGAGCTTGAGAAGATCCTTACATGGGAGTATTTCCATGAAGAGGAACAAGATCCAGAATTGACGGATTCACCCTTCAGCGGGTTGGATTGGATGGCGATGGCATGGTCACTCCATTTATCGCAACAGCTTTGGAGGAATACAGCGGGCTCAAGACAGGGAGAAGCACGATTGCAGAATTTGATTGAACTGGAAGTCAATGAGGAATTCGTGTTCAGAGCACTTTGCAAGCTCCTTGACGCAGCCCCGTACTACAGAACCATTCATATTCTCCCCAAGCTTTGCGAGTTCCTCCAGTGGTTCGATGGTAATGAGCTCCCAGAATACCATAGCATGATCTCCACATGGGTAAACGATACAGTTCGTAGGCACGAGGAGTTTCAGATCCTCCACAGGCTCCGCAAGTTCCATTGCACATGGGATATCTAGGCACATCTTCGGTAATTTTGTACAGTTGGATACTATGAACGTTGTGGTCTTAATTCTGACATGGGCAAATCTAGGACCCCGACTGCTGACCAGCAATCCTATCCTAAAGTTACCGACCATTTTTGAGAGTTGCATGAGGCACATGGCGAGGAAATCAAGTTTCGAGATGCGTGGACAGGCACGGATCATCCACTTGAGTGCTTAGAGATAGAAAGGAGCCCGGCTTCATACCTCATAATATACTGTCATGTGTGGATCGATCTGCCTTCATGAGTTTTGTATGTTATCCCAAACTCGGTTGAAACCGGCTGTTGGATGCTATGGATACCTCTGTGATGCCCAAATACATAAATAGTGAATCCTCTATTCACTTTGTGGCTACGTCAGGAGGGTAGGACGTGATGGGATCCATTGTGAACTTTCGACCACCTAATCGGAGCATGGCTGGTGTGTCTTACCTTTACAAGCTGTTCGTGAGATAGGCATCAAACCTCATATGTTGTGAAGGTTTTTTGCTGATATGGGCCGATCGGTTTGTCAGGCTCATGTCTATTTACATTGGAGCTCGAGGCTAGCAATGGGAGACCCTCAGATCTTGCAGTTCCATTTGAATGATCCCGAAGACATGGGTAGGGGATATTTCATTGATTTTGAGGCCGGGCCGGTGACACAATGAGGGTAAGGCGGTGTGTGGTTAAAAAGATATGGTTGACCCATGAAGGGGAGGATGTATCCCAGGTACACATCTCAGCCGATTCCTGCGATTGTAAATGCGACGATATTGGGCGAGGCGAAAATGTGTGCACCATCCAAAATTGATAGAATTTAAGGGAATAGGATAACCACTTGCCGTATTTGTCACTCGAAGACACAGTCAGATGCACTAGCACAGGAAAGATAAATTATTAATAGTCCATGGTATGGGACTGTACAAGGTAAAAATTATCAAAATATCAGTGCATTGGAGGTTGTGCAACTCCACTCCCGAAAATGGGACATGCATAAACAGGCATGAATTACACATGATAGTAGCCCTAGTTGTGTAACTATGGTAACTTGGGCACAAGGAATTAGAAGACGGACAACAGCGGACAGAAATTCCCAATCTCCAACAGGAATTGAGCAAATTTCTATTACATCCTTTTTGTTTGCAGTCTTGGACACGAAGTGGACGATATTGCATGTCCATTGTGTCGCAGTCAGCTCGCACTCTTTCTTGCTTGGCTGTAAATTCTTATTGGGAAGCACTTTCGACAGATGGATGGTGTCATGCAAAAAGTCTTGGAGTGATACAATGCAGTTAAACTATTGCCGGTTGCAGTGTGTACAGCCAACAAGGACCAAGTTGGACGGTATTTGAACTGACACGACGATAGGGGCACCCAGAATTCAGCACCAAACTGATACCAAATGACAAGCATGTGGATGCTAATAGGCTCTCTAAACAATCAATGTCGAAGCGAACCACATCCATCCCCGTCTCTGCCTCGAGTGGTCTGGTGCCCTTCCGTAACCATAACTCACATAGTTTATATTGTTATTTGTATTCTGAAGCTTGGCCGCGCTGATGACACCACTTCCTGCATGCCCGCCTCGCTCCTGCGGGCCCCCAATACTGTACCTCACTTGTGTACACACGATTACTTTACTACTCGGTTCGATTTCCGAGCCACGTCTACCGTTCCCAACATAAACTCAAAATCCTCTCTCGACCGCCAATACGAGTTCGAATATATTCAATTATTCACCACCCTAGAGAATAGGATGAATGAGTACATAGCAAGGGTTGGTTCGGGGTAACGAGTCGTCCTTCGTGCAACAACGACAGATATCTAGAGCCAACAGGCATACGAGAGACTGGAGTGGCGTGATTCAGGTGTGCATTAGGCTCATGAGAGTGGTGTGAGGTGCGCCTCTGCTTGTATTCCCGTGCTTCTGTCAACTAACCAGTTGAGGGGTGACACTGGGTATTAATTTGCGGTCAATGTTGAGTTGTAATGTCTGCGTGATAAAGTACGCCAATGATACGTAAGGACGGGTCGAGCGACTGATGGCCGTAGTGCGCGCGTGCTGGAGTGGTGTATGTAGCGGACATAGCATTTATTGTGAAGTGCGCACCTTCGTAACGGTTTACATAGTTATGTGCGCGCAGTGAGATATTCGCTTGGGATAATGGCCTAGAGAGGTATGAGAGTTGGGGACACAGGACAGTAGCGACGAAGTGAATGCAGTTTGGGTAGACGTGGTGGTGGAGAGCGAGTCCAAAGGTCGGCTGAATAGGACGAATACAGGTGGGGATTGGGGCAAGTCAGCTGACGCTCGAATGATGCTCCGCGTCGGAATGGGAAAGGTGAGGTACGTACCTAAGTAGTCAGCTTCGCCCTTGATAGTCCAGGTACATTGGTGTTGGAGGGGAGATATTATGACTGCGAGATCGAGGGTCAGCAAAAAGTCAGCAGGGGCAGTCGAATTACGTACTCAGGATGACAGTCCATTTCTCATCGCTGCCCGATAGAGCTGTTATTCGGTGACTATAGTTCTCTCAATGGAGGTGTCATGAGGGGAAACATGGAGGGAAATGAAGACGAGGCCAGGAAGTCGAAGGGCCACAAGCGTCCGAATTGCTCGGGGAGGGAGACTCGACCACCGTTGGTGGAGTACAGAAGCCAGAGTGGAGACCGTTCGAAACTAGTTCTGGGAGAATAGCGTTGTCCTCATCGAGGCTAGCGGCGGTTGACGCAGTTGGTGAAGGTATGCAGGCGGTGAGCGAGTGAGGACGAGCTGCTGGACGTTTGTTCTTCCCTGTCCTGTCGGTTGAGGACGAGGAGCCAAACCCAGGAAACGCAGAGGCCGACGGCGAATCCGAATGCGCTGAATGCTCAGAAAGGGTCATCAAAAATGGCGCCAATTATGTGAGTGGTGAAAGATGCGATGGCGCTCGAACCAGTCGAGGCCGTCTTTAATAAGCACTTAGCATCCAAGTGGAAATCTTTCAAAGTAGAAAGGGAAAGAGGAACACCCCGGCCGCCGGCTGGACGGGTTGACGTCATCCAGTCTAAAATCATCCGCCGCCTCGCGTCCAGAAACTGACACTCAATTCGGCCGCTACAACACTACGCAGAAAAGACGGTTCAGTCCATTGGGCTGCCCCTCAATGAGACAATCGAGTGCGATTTGCCCTCTTCAGAAGAATAAGTCTTGCTCTGCCACTTGATCACTGCAGATCCGCCATTTCTCAGCTCTCCCTGACCTACAAAGTGGCAGAGTGGGCTGCACCCAGGCTGCGGCCCGCAAGCACGCCGCAATATTACTGTCAACAAACCGCCACACGTTCTCACCACAGAAGGTGAAGCATGGTACAGAGAAGCAAGTACTCATTTCTGTGCTCATCATGGACACTGCCAACCGATGTTCATGGTAAGCGCCCGTCTTAAACCTGACTTTGACTTCGCAATTAAGACTCGGAGGCTCGTCAATCATGAACACATTCCTGAGAAAATCTAAGAAAATATGGAGAAAACCTATCATATCCCGTTCCAAGGAAACAACTGCTGTAGCCACAGTCGAACCGATCCAGACGCCGGTCGAAACCAAGATCGAGGCCAAGTGTGTGGTTCAACCAGAGGGTACCACTCATGTCACTCCCATACGAACTCCTCATCCAAATAATGGAATCCGTCCCCGTTTTGTTCAGGTCTATGACTCTCTCTTCCTTCCGCCTGTGAGTGGCTCTCTCCCCCAACGCCTTCACAACTCTTACGACGCCCACCAAATTCCCAGCATAAACCGCCGTTACTCTGACCTAGTCGGCGCCTATCTCTTCAGGCATGTCGTGCTCAAAGTAGACCCTGCGCGTCTGGGCGAATTCCTTCGTCTCGTCGACGCCAACCCACGACTGCCCGAGTACTGCCTCGTCCTTGAGCTATGGCTCGACCAATACACTGTCCGCGAGTTGGCCATTGACGCCATCCAGGCTGAAATCATCCACCGTCTGCCTCGCGTCCAGAAACTGATTCTTAATTCGGCCGCTACAACGCTACGCAGAAAAGACGGTTCGGTCCAAACCATTACTCGGCGGATCATTGGGCTGCCCCTCAACGAGACGCTCTCCACGATGTGGGGCGCGACATGGATCACGAGTCTCGTGCTAGCGCCCTCCTACGACCAGGGCTGGTCACTCCAAGTTTCCAATGCTTTCTCAATGCATATCACCCACCTGACCTTGTCTGTCCAGAAGCCCTCCTCCGTTCTCCTCGCCGGGTTCCCCGAATGCCCCCAGCTTCGACATATCGAACTTCCATCTCCAGTATTAGGAGATATAGCCGAGCTCCTACCTGCTTTCACCCAGTCCCCAAATTTGCAACATCTCTCAATCTCACGTTTGAAAGTGGACGCCACGGCGGTGCGAAGCCTGAAAAAAACCCAACTTCCACTCTCCCACGCACCCCTCGACACCTTCAATCTAACCTATATTAAAAGCGCGAAATTCCTCCGTGCCCTCATTTCGTCCATCCCTACCCGCACATTGCGTATCCTGTTCGAGTCCGAGAATCATGCGTCGGACTTGAGGAACATTACACGGGCACTGTTCTCTGAATCTGCTGTGAGACGAGATCCAAGGTGTCTTAAGGCTTTATATCTAGAGAGAAGTGGGAGGAACTTTGAGCGCAGTACGATTGAAGAACGCCACATAGCCATGGAGAGGCTTAGGGAGCATTGCATAAGATCAAATGTGGAGCTCAAATACGACTTTCTCGTGAGTTTTCTCTTTACTCTCTTGCCCGGACGATGGCTGATTCGTCTTTCTGGAGGCCGAGGAAGCACTGGCATTTCCAATGGGATTTGCTCTGCCTATTTTCTGATATACTCGCATTTGGATAATACTTTCAATCCCATCTTTCTCGATGTACCAGCCGTCCAAGTGCAGCGAGACTGTCCTCGCACACACGGCTAATCCTAATATTCACGGAATAATACAGAACGTACAACCTGCACCTATACACATGTATCTAGACTAGATTGTTTGGTCCATCGAACATTGCGCCTGTTCCATCCATCTGTAATTTAACAACATATATAATTTCCGGTACTATATCAACACCAGCAGCATATGCCGCATCCTGCCAGCCCTTACAACGCCATTCACATCCTGAAACCAGAGTTCTCTGATTCCCTTCCAAATCAAAGTTGAATTGCACATTGCGCGACGAACGACGCGAGGCCCCTTGCAGTGCGAATGTATTGTACTAGGTAGAGGAGAGTCTCGGAAGTGCTGGAGTAATCAGAGCCTGTTGCACCCTCCTACTAGCCCCCTTATTTCAGCGAAAGCCCAGGCACGCACCTATCCTGATGTCGTCCTACCCTTCGAAGACGCACAGGAGCATAGCTTTGATCGTTCAACCACGGCAATTCGGTGATGGGGCCATGGAAGACGAACCAAGGCGGACCGAAATTCCCGATCTCCAGAGGGTGAACAAAATTCTACATCCCTGTTGCGCGTGACGAATAGAACGATACTGTATTTTCTGTTGTGTCTCAGTCAGCTCGCATTTTACCACGTCTACAAGACTGCATCGCTTTCAACAGAGGAGTGCACGGACGGTATGGGCCAGGGGCAATAACCGACCAACTGTCTACAGTAGTCACATATATGCAAAGCCAACGCGCATATGAGGGGCTGGAGTACCGTGATTTGGGTGGGCGGTGGGTTCAAAGTGGTATGTAACAGTGCATCGCACCGTGTGAAGAGAGCACCGCGCGTATTCCCGTATTGACGAATTGAGGAGTGAGTCTACGGTGTTGGTTGGCGGTCAATGTTAAGTAGTTGCGCGTGGCGAGGGTCGCGAGGACGAGGAGGACGGTCGAGCAACTGAGCTGAGGGCAGTGTGATCGTAGTGTGGATGTGTGGTAGTACCGCGTATTGCAGTCGTGGTGACGGGTGTATTTGCTTGACACACTCGGTGGTTTACTTGATTCTGAGCATAACGTGGAATATTCGGCGGGGTTGTCGGGGTCATAATGACCTAGAGTGGATGCCAATGGGATATGATTCGGATGGAGCCTGATAAGAAATTCAGGGAGCGCGAGTACCGGTGGAGAATGAAGCACGTCAGCCGACGTTTGAATGGCGCTCGATGCTACATCTACATCGGAATGGAAGTTGGATACGAACATGTGCGGTCATCACCGCTCTCGACAGCTGGGCACCCTTGCTGGAGTCAGAGGAGGTAATCGGGTGACGAGATCGAGGGTCACCAAAGGCAGCAAGAGTGATGGGCACGTAGCACAACGGAAAGGTCAAGGCGGTCGAAGTACAAACGATAGTCGCGGCCCTGGTGGCATCAGCGACGTAGCAGCAGAAACTGTGAGGTACTCACATCTTGGTTCTTATCGTCGTTAATGGAGGCGCGATGGGAGCGTTGAAGACGAGGCGAGGAAGTCGGCGCCGAATAGCAATAAGTCTTCGACTTGCTTGGGAAGCTGACGTCGGAAGAGTCGACTTTATCACCGTCGTCCATTGGTGGGAGTACAAGTGACTATGTGGAGACGAGTCTGGCTGGTTGGCCGGCCAGAACTGGGAGAACGTCCTTGTCATTGTCGTCGAGTGCGCGCGGTGGTAGATGCGGTGGGGAGGAGCGAATATTCTACGGCCTACGTCGCTACCAACGACGAGGCAATAGACAGGCCCATGACCCATAGCACAACGGGCAATGCATGCGTTCGCCCGCGTCAGTGAACATACTGCAGATTGAGTAGTGCTAAGCCAGGAAATGGAGAACGTCGGCGTGAATATGGAAAGGCGGAAGACGCATACGCCAGTGTTCGATCGTGGGTTTGAGGACCAGCAAAAGGCTATAGGGGTTGTGAGACATACACCAGGGAGGCGGGAACCACGGGCGCTGGGGAGTCCGTGGCCAGGACACTCGAGTGTTGATGGAATACGAATGGGGGCGTCAGTGATGAAGAAGATGAGGAATGCAGTGGTCATGGGTTCCAAGCGGCCTGTGCAGAAGGCCACCACCCTGCGCACGAGGCCACCACGTACCACGACTCAGAGAGTCGCCAAGAGGGTCAGCAGCGGGAGAGTTTGGGCTGGATTCACGCGTACTACAAACTAACTACAAGTAAGGGTAACAGAGCAGACCGACGGAGACCAGTGGTGTCGATTGCAAAACAGGAAGCGGGAGTCGAGACACGCCCTTTCGTCGTTATCGAATGCCAGGAGACGTTCGTTTGATCGTTGGAGAGGTTGCCAATAGGCGACGAGAGCGGAGTATATCGTCGCCGGGTATCGAGCTAACGGGCTGATGCTGTCGACGGTGGTTCAGGACGAGGCGCGGACGAGGGGGCAGGCAAACGACCTCACAAATACAGTCATGTTGAGATGATTGCCAATCGATATTTGACGCTGCCACATCAATCGTAATATCGTAATTTGATATATTCCTGTCTCACACGTGTACCCTAGTTTATGTATAAAATACCCGGGTCGCGCTAGGCCAAACATCAGCCGATCTTGGTCTCTGCTTGACACCTTGCTGGATACCCTGCGAGATCCCGTGCACGACAAACCCTCTCGAATCTAGAATAACCCGGTACGCGACGTGCCCCGGCCTACGAACGTGACACATGTCTCTTCTCGCCAAGAAAATGAAGCACGGTAACCTATGTCTCTTATCATTTCTAGTAATACATTCTAAACGCCCTCCTATAGAGCAGGAACCCCCGCCACCGCCGCCTGCGAACCCACGAGGCAAGCACATTCCCTAGCCACCGTCACCGTCTAAGAATGGGTGTCACTCAGATGACCCCAAAATCGTCAAGAGTGCCTGGGAATACTATAACGAAGGCGTGTATACGCCCACATCACAATACATCGTCTAATATGAGAAACGCAGGAATGGAGATCATCGACCGCGAACGAGAAAAAGAATGGATTGAACAAATGGATACCATACTTATCTTCGTATGTATTGTCTCCCTCTCACACTGGGCTAAGCTAATCGATTGTCCAGGCGGCATTGTTCGCCGCTTTCTTGAGCGCTTTCCTTATCGAACTCCTCGGTCGTCTCGAACCAGACCCCATGGATATCATACAGGACGTCCTCATTTACCAAACACAGATGATGCGTAATTCTAGCCTTGGGCCATATGTCCCCGCCGAGTTCTCCCCTCCAGACCACATTGTTGTCGTCAATGCTCTCTTCTATGCCAGTCTGGGAGTTATGATCCTGGCGGCATTCATTGCGATGCTCATCAAAAGCTGGGTACACGAATTCGACCGTGGCTTACGGGCGATGTCTCTCCCCGAACAACGAGCGAAGACCCGTGAATTCCGATATCTCGGGATGGAGTACTGGAAGCTCCCAGAGATGGTCGCGATACTACCATCCCTCATCCAGATATCTCTTCTTCTGTTTTCAATCGGTCTCGTCTTGTTTCTCTTCCACATCAGTAAACCATCGTTTGGTGTCACCACGGCGATATTAGGCATTGGGGTGCTCTATTATTCCATCACGACGTCCATATCTGTATTTGTTACCTCTTCTCCTTTCCACTCTCCTCTTTCGCGCACCTTGGGCAAGGTGTATCGCTATGTGCACGCTTATTTCTGTCCAAGTGTTGACTATTTCTCTTCATATGCCATGGATGCGGCCCCATCAACCACTCTGGGTCGTATCCGCCGGGATATCCAGGTCGTGCTTTTGAAATCACGCCCATATCTGGAGAAAGACTTTGTAGAACCGGTTACGGCAATAACAATGGACGAAGTTCAGCTCTTCACAGCAGCTTCGGCTTTGAAGAGAATTCATGATAGCGCTCCGAATTCTCCACACAGCTTAGCACTACAGTCGTCTGTATGGCAGGTGGTAGGTGGGGTTGCCCACCCTATTCCACCATTATTCAGCCTGCCTTCCTGGACATATGACATAGAGAATGGTGAAGCGCACTTCTCACATCTCCCTCCAGTCATCCTGGTCGCAATGGTAACGATTAAGTTGCGTTACAGTCTCGGGCAGAGAATGTTCCTGAGACCCCCAGGGGCCGTCCTTCAGTATAAAACAGATTCCGAGGACCTCTGCACGAACCTTTTACTTTCGCTTGATAATCACGTCAACCGCTATGAAAAGCTACCCAATGGTCTCATAAACATGATGCGAAGGAAGGAACTGCACAAAAAAGAGTGTTTACGGCTTTTAAGGACTCTGTCAGAGCTCTGGAGCAGGGAGTTGTTTTTTTTCGACCCGCCGCCCTTCATTGAGATGTGCCTAGCAATTCTCATGGGCCATGCCACGAAATGGGATCGGAAAAGCCCCCCTGACATTGTATTACTCGAAGCTGTGATCACACTCGCCGCCATATCACGTGCTCCAGTTAGGACCAGGCGAAACATTCTCTCCAGCAGTCGTGACCGCCCATGGTTGCTTCTGAATATCCGAAACACCAATCTTATCAGTACATTGTATGAAGGCTCCCCTCCAGAAGATCACAAGCAGCTAACCTCCCTGCTCTTCCTGGTCGTCTATGCCTTTATAATGCGAGATTCATATGCCTTAGCAATCCAGTATTTCACTATCATCACGGCGAAGGGTGATTTACCCCTCTATGCCTCTGCCTTGATTGCCATTGCTCCGTCCATGACAGGACATGTCCTCTCCGCTTTTGGCTGGGCGCTCGTGGCGCTACCGACAAAAGTAATTGACGATCGCGAATACTATATTCTGAAAGGACTGTTCAATAGCTATGACGAACGGCTCGGAGCCAGTGAGAACCCGGATCCCAATATTTTGGCCATTCTGTTGATGCTTTCCAAACAATACCCTTCATACACGAGAGCACTTTTACAGAAAGGGGATATAGAATTGAAGAATCCCTGGTTGAGCCTGGCTGCAAGAGTGGCGGCCCAACTTGGCGTTCCTGATGGACCTGGTCTTCCAATGGGTTTACTCTATGACCATCGTGTCCGCAATATGATTGCAGCCCTGTCCCTTCTGCAGTATGCACGAGGAAGCGTCACCCACTATACAGAGTCCTTCCTTCTCGCCTCATTCCTGCAATCTCGGGAGCTCTCCATCTCCTCTATAGCACTGGAGTACTACATGAAGACCACGATATCCTATTCTGATCCCCCAACACCATCCTGCTATCTTTCCTCAGCTGTATCATCTGCGTTCAACATCATGTTGCCTGAAGAACAATTGTGGAAGAGGTGGACAATACTGGGTATATTCGTGGATGGGTTTGAAACACTCTCAGTCGAATGGCGACGATCGTTCGCTGCAGGCTTCTTCACCTTGTCGAGTCGGCCGCTTCCAAAACCACGGGGAGATATGGAGTCAAGCACACCAGAGAGCGAGCTTGAGGCGATTCTTACATGGGAATATTTTCATGCAGAGGAACAAGAGCCAGAGTTGACGGATTCACAATTCAGCGGGTTGGATTGGATGGCGATGGCATGGTCACTCCATTTATCGCAGAACTCTAGGAGGAATACAGCAGGCGCAAGACAGCGAAAAGTGCAGTTGCAGAATTTGATTGAACTGGAAGTGGATGAGGAATTCGTGTTCAGAGCACTTTGCAAGCTCCTTGATGCAGCTCCGTACTACCGAATCATTCCAATTATCCCCAGGCTTCTCGAGTTCATCCAGTGGTTCGACGGTAAAGAGCCCCCAGAGTACCGTAGCATGATCTCCAGATGGGTAAACGATACAGTTCGTAGGAATGGGGAGTTCCAGATTCTATACAGGTTCCGCAAGTTCCATTGCACATGGGATATCTAGGCACATCTTCGTATTTTTGTACATTTGGTTACTATGAACGTTGTGTCTTAATTCTGACATGGGCAAATCTAGGACCTCGACTGCTGACCAGCAATCCTATTCCCTAAAGTTACCGACCATTTTTGAGAGTTGGGATCAGCATTAAACTTTGTACATCTTGAAGGACCTTGGTAAGTATGGGCCTCTCTGTTTGTCGGGCTCTCGTACGTTGCAAACATATTAGCAGTCCAGGCCAACAATGAGAGGCTCTCAAGTCTCATGTCTCCACTCGAATGACCCCAAGACATGGTTAGAGGATATTTTATTGATTTTGAGGTGACATAAAGAGGGTAAGGCGCGGAAGTGGGGATGTGTGGTTAATAACTCTGGTTGATCTATGAAGGAGAGAATGTACCCCTGAACAGGCCGGGTACACCATTAATTTTCACTTGGCTCCTGTAATTGTCAATGCGATAGTATACAGCGAGGGGAAAAATGTGTGCGCTATCCAAAATTGATAGGATTTTAGGGAAATTAGATTAACTCCATCACTATATTTGTCACGCGAGGGAACGGTTGAATACACTGGCACCTGATCGATAATGGATTAATAGTCCGTGGTATGAGCTAATCACTATCAGAACGCCAGTGCATGGAGGTTCTGCCACTCCACCTCCGAAAATCGGACATACACAAGCGAAAGCAGCCAACAGGTGAGCATAGCTCTGATCATTCTACCATGGCAGTTTGGCCATGGAAGGCAAAAGACGGCCGACGGAAATTCCCGATCTCCAACCGAAGTTGAACAAGATTCTGCACCCCTTTTGTGCGTGGCCTTGGACGCGAAGAGAACGATATTGTATTTCTATTGCGTCTCAGTCAGCTCGCGTTTTACCACGCCTACAAGACCGTGCAACGCTTTCAACAGAAGAGTCCATCGCCGGTAGAGCCAGGGACAATAACCGATCAACCATCTGCAGCAATCACATCTATGTAAAAACCTACGGGCGTACGGGGGACTGGAATAACGAGATTTGGGTGAGGGTTGGGTTCAAGTGGTATGTAAGATTGCATTGTATTGCGTGAAGTAAGCATCGCCTGTATTCCCGTATTGACGAATTGAGGAGTGAGCCTGCTGTGTTGGTTGGCGGTCAATGTTAAGTTCTTGTGCGTGACGAGGGTCGCGAAGACGAGGAAGATGGTCGGACAACTATGGACAGTAGGGTCGTAGTGTGGACGTGTGGTAGTGCCAGGTATTGCAGTTGTAGTGAAGGGTGTATTTGCTTGACACGCTCGATGGTTTACTTGGTTCTGTGCATGCGGTGGAATATTCGGCGGGGTAGAGTGGATGTCAATGGGATGCGATCTCTGTGCTATTCAACCCGGACACGAGACCCGACCACTGTACACTAGGAGGAATCAGAATCCTTGGGAAGATCCCTGGCCACAAATCGAGAGAAAAAGACCCATTCCTAAGAGAAAGGAACCCACCTAGAATAAACCACGCAATCGAACCAAGCGGATGGTATACTAAAATTAGTACTGACGGATCGGCCGTTAACAACGGTTGGGAAAATGCAACAGCCGGAATAGGCGTCTGGTACGCCGATGGTAGCGTTAGAAACATCAAACTTAACATGAATGGACGCGGGCCAAAACCAGCTTCGAATTCACGAGCCGAACTAGGAGCGATCCTAGAAGCATTAAGACAAAACGAATCCGACGACCTAGAAATAGAGTCAGACTCCCTGACCAGCCTAAGAGCGATCTGCACTCACGCGAACAAATACGAAGACCTGAACTGGTCGGACATATCGAACTCAGACTTACTAAAAAGTATCCTCATCAAACTAAGAACTAGACCAGCGCGAACGACCTTCAAGTGGGTCAAAGGGCACGAGAACAACTACGGTAATATTAGAGCTGACGCCCTAGCAAACGCCGGAAGAGAGAACGACGCACAGATGAGAGAAGACGATATAGAATGGGTGAACAACCATGAGGCCCTCCATGACGGTGCTAGACTACAGGCTCTAGACGCTAGACACACTTATAAAGCCCTACTGAAATGGCACACAAGGAATATACAAGCAATACCACACCAAACAACACTTGACGAATCAAAAGACAGGATAGAGGCAATAACGGGCCTACGACCCACCAACGAAAAGCTGCTGAAAGGAATTAAATCACTACGCATTCCACCCTGCCTAAAAGACCACATTAGAAACATGCTAATCGGTAGAATAAAATGCGGACCCTACTGGAACAACATTCCAGGCCATGCTGAGAGGGCTTTCTGCTCCTTCTGTAAAAAGACCACGGGCGATGACATCATGGAAACCGAACAACATCTATGGCTATCCTGCGATCACAATGGACAAAGACAAACTTGGGAAACCACAACGAACATATGGAGGAAAACCACACAAAGAGATTGGCCGGCCTTATCCTTAGGCCTGATTAGAGGATCGGCAGCGATCACCTTCAACGATGACCGCAATAGTGACTCTGAAA
>Ga0307515_10013253_pt1 | contig 15421 bp, 15 predicted proteins | sample 17_EM_MG_FD_194513 | JGI IMG/M metagenome (GOLD analysis project Ga0307515, IMG submission 194513) | Populus trichocarpa ectomycorrhiza microbial communities from riparian zone in the Pacific Northwest, United States - 17_EM | ecosystem: Host-associated > Plants > Roots > Unclassified | place... | reverse complement strand
TGCTGACTCCGTAAAAGACGGGGATGGGCATTAATCCCCTCTGTCTCTCTCGCCTCGGTTTTGGTCTTATGAATTCTGCGCCATGGTTCGAATCGTCTTTGTTTAATCTGAAGCACGCGGATGATTGGTTGGTTTGATGTCCCTCTACCGATCCCAATCCGCATCCGCAAATACATGTTGGCCAGCTCGCTTCTGTTCTTAGGGCATTTCATGCTCAGTAGATTTATAGAGGCCTTTGGCACCCTATATTGTGAGTTGTTGGCACAGACACATCGGAGGTTGAAGCACGTAGGATACCGGCGTAAAAGTAAGCACTGTCAAAATAGACGGAAGCCTCTCCGTATATTCATCTGCATGGTATGATAAAGGTATACCTTTTCTTAACCCCACCAACTAAATAGAAATACGTTGTTGAATTTTACATGCCATAGATGTCATGTGGTTCTCTCCAGCGGATTCCGAAACGATTGCATTATATTTACAATCAACACTGAGATATGGCCTTCCCTGTTGACAAGTTGCTGAACACCCTTCTTACACTGCATATGACAAATACATAATCCATATATTGTGGCTTACAATATATGGATGCGTATCATAACATGAACAGTGAGATACTCATCTATTGCTTCCCATATGTACTTGATATAGGTTACAAGCCGCTTATGTATACATGTTCTCTTGTCAAGCCCCGGCCCTGGGGCTAGTCAACGTTATAACCCACCTTGTAATCTATTGACGGTGGTTACAATGGGTTTCCGACACGGTGCTAATCAACTAGCGTCTTTCGTGTTCGATACGTACGTGCTCGTTTGCCATGCAATGCATCGCCTATTATATTACGTGAAGACGGCTCCTTCAACGCACCATTATGCACGTCTCTCGCCTTCACAACAAGCCTGGCAAATACGTGCACTTCCACGCGACCCATGGCACTCTTGATATATAGCTGTAGACGAGCGTAACATATTCACCGACCTATCAAATCAAACGCGCGCTCCTCAGTAATGTAAAGTTTGGAACCCTGGAACGCGCCATGACGTACGTTTGTCCCTCAAGATGCCAAAGTACTCTCGTTTACACGCCAGGACCACCAATGGCCACCTCAAATTAGTAGAAATTAATATCCATGAATTCACAATCACAATGGGATTTGATCATTTGAACGCACATTCATATTATATATATATATATTATGCATCCCACTAGCTACCAGTGGTATAATGTATGGTTCACACATTACCAATACAGTCCCTACCGGAACACGTACGTTAAGACGGACTTTACGACGAGCACCGTGAATCCCTAACGTGACCAATAGTCCCAGATTGGTATTTGGCTATCCTGAACGCAACGACTTTCTCCTCTACGACGCTATCGACTAACAAACGACTACCAAACAATTGACGAGAACATGCGAAAAAGGCAACTTATTGGACGTTTACGTAGTATTGTGTTTCAATGAAGGTATTAACTGCGGCACATATATCACTTGGTTCGATTGGAGCCACGCTTCGGGAACAGCTGAACTCAAACGAACTTGGCGTCGACCTCGGACAGCCTTCCTCTGCGAGCCTCTATTGTGTACACAAATTACCTTGGAATTTGTACCAGACCAGTCGAGCACCTAGGTGATCTCACCTCGATAGGCATGCGTCAGTTTTATTCATGATCTTCCCATACATAGTTCCCGTTTGATGTGGATGGTGAAGGACCTAAAGATGAACCTCATAAGAATACATTGCTTAAAATATGGCTACGGATCTGGACCAGTGCCTTTCTGCCCATATCATGGTCCTTGCCCAATGATATTGGAATTTGTGGTGATCTCAATCTCGCCTCCGAGCACTGTCTCTCAACGTAGGATGAGTCCTATTCCTTCTACGAAGGTCGTGTCACTCACTTCTATTGTATACAGGTTAATGTATTCGAGAAGTTTGTAGAGACCGGCGTGCATCAGGAGACAATAAGCGGCCCACTACAGTAGTGGAACCTCAAGGTAGGTGGAAGCGAAAGCGGTGGTCGACGTTCCGCTTCGGCTTACATTTGCCTTCTCTGCAGATTTCGAAGAGAGCCATGGTAGCTTTCCACTCTCATAATCAGCCCCTGAATTCTCTGACGAACCCTGGTAAATCGAACATGACCGCCTTCAGGGTCTTGCAAACAATCTCGTAATCTGTCATCCCCTTGAGCTCTTGTGCATCCCAGGTTCCACCTCCCTGGTCGTGATTCATCATTTCCCTGGGCTCTTCTACATCCCAGGTTCCATCTCCCTGGTGGCCGTTATCTTCCGCCTTGCCATCCAGTGGCAATTCGGTCCCCCAGTTGCTGATGGCAATCCTCACAGCCGCCACGCCTTGGTACACTGTTGGGCTCGTATACATCCTCCTAGTCGCATTGATCGCTTTGCATAGAAGCGGAGATCCGTGCGACGGGTGGAGATACGCCGCAGGCGCCGCTCCGGCTCTGGCGCGAAACAAGACGACATTGAGTGGGACCGTCTTCTGACCGTCTTTTCCCTCTCGAGTGAGGTTTAGCACCTCATACCACATTCGTCCGCCTTCGTCCGAATTCATCCACGCTGCGACGTCCCGAGCGAATCGCACATTGCGTTCGACAAGCTCCGAATACCCACTCCTCCCCAACGAGAGAAGCGCTGCGAACAAGGGAAGCGCAATGAAGCGGCGAGAGTTCTCCAGATTCGTATGGAGAGGCGATGGAATGACATCTGGCGCAGATATAGGCGGTTTGTCGGGAGAATCGAAGTGTACCGGAGTAAGATAAGCGGGTGGTGGTTGGCGTGGCGAAGGCCCGAACACGGATTTGAGAAGCGCAAGAGAACGAGTGTAGAAAAGGCCGGATGCATACGGAGCGTTAAACCACTTATGGCCTGTGAACAATTATTGCGTGCTCTACTGTGAGCCAATTGCACAAACCATCACTCGTGAGGCTATCTGCAAGTGCCATCTCTCTACTCAAGAACTGGTACTCGGGAAGTAAGCAAGCGAGAGCGCCGAAAGCTGACGCAATGGTATTTTAATCAGTTTTGGTCGTCCGTTTCCTACACCACCGCTCTCACCTGCATCGATGTGCAGCCACGCTCCAAATTGGTCGCAAAGTTGTCGAATCTGTTCGACATTTGGGGTAAATTCTCCCTTTTGAAGCCACGGTCGTAGTGTTCCGACATCTCAATATCCAGCTCTGTACGTGAATGAGATCGCGCACCGTGTTGACCTCCCCAAAACTCAGGACCACTACAACTCCTTCCCCCTTCTCCTCACAACGAGTCAGGTTTTCTTTAAGCTCTTCTACGAACCTCTGTGGTGGAAGAGATATGACGTTTACCCTGCCAATTCCGACGACCGCAGCCGCCTTCTCAATACTCGCGTGATGTCGGTCAGTGAAAACGTAGATTTTGGGAGTGGAAGCAAGTCCGTGCTCTGCTACAGAGTAGCCGTGTGGGAGACGGCGAGTAATTTGGTCGTCCCGGGCACAAGCTTGAAAAGGCGAGTCAGTAAACCGTCTTAGGGAGCACCAAGCCAGATAACGCCGATGTATAAAGGCGTTTGCGGTAGGTGAGGATATGAGAGGAAGGGAGCAGCACCACTGCCTTACCAAGTGCAAGGATGTTACTTGCAGTCGCACCTGTGGTTAGCGACCTGCCATTAAAAACCTCCCGAGGGATGGACAGCAGATCCAGAATCAACTCCAGCGTTCGCGCCTCCAGGTTCGTTGTTATGGTCTCATCCTGGGACGGGTTTGGTCAGGACGACCAGAACGCAGGAATAGATGAATGGGCATACAGGGAGATGAACTTGAACATTCTGGTCATATAGTGTTGTCAAGAAGTCTGCATACTATAATAAAATGATCCGTGATAGAGTCTGATTAGAACGACCTTGAGGTTGCCTCACCTGAGCAGCTGGCAAGGTACCCCCGGTAACAAAGCCGAAAAACCTGCTCGGAGATCAGGGCCGACAGTAACTGGAGGGACCGGTTTCCAACCTTGGGCCGCTCTGTCCACGCGAGAATCCCGGGCTCACAACACGGCTTAGGAACTGGATGGCCTCTCTGGTTCCCATCCCTTCCTCCGGGATAGATTCTGGAAGCACAGAGAGCGCATGCACGATCTCTTGAGGAGATGCGGTGGTTGGTAATGTTCGCAATGAGGCGTTGGTCTCGCGAATCGTCGAGAAAACAGAGCTAAGTATATCTGGCTCGAATCTTGAGTTTAGTGGATCCATATTTGCATATAGGAGGCAAGGTCAAGGTTAGAGTTGCGTATTGATGGTAAGATGAGGGGCGGACAGGTTAAATACATATCCGAAACTGTATGTGAGAATGAACATGGGAGGCCCTGTCAAGAGAAGGAGCCGTGTGAACGCATAATTCGCACTGACTTATGTCAGATGTGTTCAATCTTTGGGAAGGTGGCCCCCAAAAGACCATTTGCATTATTGATTGCATGGAGACAATGAGGTTGTTAGTTGTTAAATCAAGGACATCTAGTAATGACAAAGTACGCGCTTTTCCGAGACAATTCATTAATATATGACACCTTAGCTTGGGTAGACACTACGACTATAGGAAATGGGTTATGGAAACCCTAAATCTGGTAGCAACAAGCCATGCGAATACCAAGTAGGCTAACTACCGCACGGTGCGGATAGGAAGTACTCTACTTTGAGCGCAGCGCCTCCGCCACCCAGCCTCGGGCGGAATCGGGCGCGCACGGCGGATATCAAACTCTGGTAGATGAGTAATTGGGCCCATGGAGTTAGTACCTTGCTCTGAATGGACGGGCTCAATGTATCAGAAGCAGGCTCGGAATGGGTCGGACCGAACCCGCGTCCACAGTACTCTCAAGCCTTGGAGCGCAGCCTGGAGGCGCAACCCCTATCAGGTATACAAGGACCTGCATGTTCGCTTCTTTCCTTTCCTTTTCTTTTTGGACGCCAAGAAGCACCACATTTTGCGGGAAGGCCGGGAGCGACATACCAATACACCCAACCATAATAAACCTTAATATTGGGTGTGAGTGGCACTCCCCTTACTAAAAAAAAAGGCGCGATTGAGGAGTGGCGGCAGATATACGGACACCACCTGTGTTATGACATCCTCAATCCGTTCATACTAACGACAAAGGATGGTGAGGACCAGTTCATGCCTGAAACTAGCCTTAGTCGAAGCGGTTCACAGGTAAAAGCGTGTCCTGGGCCAGCTGCTATTCGAGATCTCTTTCGACGCATAGCTGCGCTATCGCCCTGCCGAGGAGCAGCTGCGAAGCTACAGCTTACTTCTTGGATCCTTTTCGGATCTGAGCCATCGAGGTGCTTTGGCAAGCTGCCTCCGATCGCGAAGCAAGAAAAATTTGACACAGAAGGTGAGTACTAACCTCAGTACCCCAGATCATATTAGAGAGCCGTACCGTGGTATATCGTTAGGTGGTAGATTGGGCTTCGTTCCAGGAGCTTGTTCGCCGGGCTGGGCTCTGTCCAGTCGCGTTTGTTAGTAGTGCAAGTAGTCGATCTAATACTTCCAACTAGGCTAATGCAAGCTCTAGTACCAGCGGATGACGTGCACGCCAGCCACAAGCGTCAATATATCGATGAACCGGGGCTCGCAACGTGACTGAGTCGTGAATTGCTTCAAGGCCCGCAGAGACCTGAGCAGACCAACCACAAGAGATATGGGCTTGTGCGAGGCGTTCAGGACGAAAGTGGGAACCATTTGCCCAAACGAGTGATAATGCCGTTTGCCTCTACTTTGCGGTGAGGCGAAATTATACTTCAAATGGAAGGGCTAGGATGATATTCTGCCGCCTGACGACCTTCTCCTCCCAGAATCGGACATAAGTGCGCACACCTGTGTCGGATTTGAAGCACTGGCAATAAGTATACCCATGGAATGAACACATTCATTAAATCGCGTCTATATGGGTGCAGTTGTGCCGTGTTGCGGTCGATTCTTCATTTCAATTGGCCAATTGACGGGCGAACCATTTGCAAATGCCACCATGCCACCAGAAGGCAATATGTTCTCAGCAGATTGCCTCCCTTCAACGTTAGAGCCCGTGACACTGGCTTTGAAGTGCCGATCCGGTGAGCCTATTGACGAATTGTTCATCACCGAGACACTGGCGTACGTAAATGGTGGGTTGGTAGATGCGGTGTAATTGATAAGGAGGCTATTTTGTCCAAGTTTGTCCTCGTTGCGCTGTGAGGCGTAAATATCAGGGGGTGAGGGCGGAGAGGTATCTCACAGATTCAAAGGTACGAGCTATCCTACCCACTGCTATGCTCGTGTTCATTCGATCCATATCGGTAGTTAATCTGCCAAATGGATGCCATCCTGGTCCCAGCGCTGTCAAGACGCGACAGAGTGGAGCCCTTGTTCTCCAGTGCCCGGGTGAGGCTGTGACTACTAGTGAAACTGCCAGACCTGAACTTCTCTGTCGAACATGAATGGACCACGACATTCGTCGACACTCCGGCCTGTGCGAGTCTGCCACTCTGGCAATTCGAAATGAAACAGTGGAGGAAGGCGTGGCGCCCGTCGATCTCAATGTTGAGAAATCCCGATCTCGGTTATTTGGCCTTGAGAAGGACAGGCGAAACGGGTAAGAAAAATAAGCCAGAGCGGCTTACTTAGCTTAGTACACAGAGTCGGTTGGGAAATAGCGCTCTGTCCAGCTTCTAGGATGTTAGCAAACTGGGCGATAATAAAAGGGGGGCAGAACGAGGGGTCAAGTGTTGTACACGGCATAGTGGAAGGTGATTGAATGAATGGCGCCAAGTAAATATGTTCACCGACCATCACACCAAACTATCCGTTACCGTATGGACTCCGGCGCGCTCTAACATGTGCAATTTGCAGGAATCTGAAGGTAGAAAGTCTGAGCATGCAGACACCGTCCCCTTTGCCAGATAACCTTGGATCGCATATCGGCAAGGAAACCAATCTACATGGCCTCTCTCGCCCAAAAACGATTGCGTGACAAGAGGGGCCGTCATGTATTGGGCAGGAAGAATTCCCCAGCCAAGTCGACATCATTTCTCCCTTCTCTTTTTTATTCCTTGAGCTTGAATTTAAGCGTCGAATCAACAAAGTAGACGCCGACATTCAGAGATGCAGATGGCGGCGAACGGAAACCGGAGCGAGCCACGTCCCTGAATGTTATTATAAATGAGACGGATCGTGTGTGGAACAAGTGAATGAAGCGATTCAGAACGCGGGGAATGATCTTGGGATTGGTGTCGGATAAGGAGCAAGTGGGAGTGCCAGAAACTACCTGCCTCCAAGTGGAAGCGGTTTGGGGGATTTTTTCGTCAACTCCATTCTCCCAGAAGCGAGAATTACGAAGAAGCAGAAGCAGCCTCACTTGACTAGACCCACAAGCCCCCGCAGAAGCTGCGCTTAGGCGATCGCTGTTGAAGAGGGGCTCTCAACCCAACTGCTCAAAGGCTCCGCTCTCAGTTAGCCGGTTAGCAAAACGACAAAACGAGAAGAGCAACCGTACCTGGGCTCGGGTATTACGTAAAGAGAGTTTCATCAAAAATGATACGAAACATTTTGTCGCCGAGACAAATAAATAAAAAACCGAAAACCGACGAAACTTAAAGCCCCATCATTTCATTTCATTTCCCAATAGACATTTCCAATAGAATAGAAGAACCATCCATGGCAAAACAACAATATTATTCATTCATAAAGGCTCTTCTGTCTCGGACACTACCGACTAAAACTCGTAACAGGCCCCACCCCCAACGACACCATGCTTTCTTTCTTTCTTTCTCATTTTTATTTTTATTTTTGCCTTGACGTGACGTTGGGGGTTGCACGACCACCAAACGTTCGGTCGTTCGGCATCTCCCATGTCCCCCTGCCGCCGGCAGTTAGGCCAGTTTGAGTAACGCCACGCAACCCCACCCATTGCATCGATTTTGAGTTGATCGTCTTTCTTAACCCTCCCCGGCACCCCCGGCACCGAGGGACGAACGAGCCTCGAGCTGTCCATTCTCCGTTCTCTCGCCTTCTCGTCTTCCTCGTTCTCGTCAATTTCTATTTCCCTTGATATTTGGCACGATAACTCCCCCCCACTCTCTCTCGGCCACCTTGCCCGATCTGAGCTCGAGGGGGAGATCATTCTTTGAGAGAGAAGAATTGAGAGAATTGAGAGAATGGGGAAGGGCAATGTAAATATCGTTTTCCGCGGGGGAATGCAAACCGCATTGCATTGCACGCAAGTGCCCATATACGGACGTAAAGAAGAAGAAGCAGCAGAAAGGAGAGGAAGAAGAAGAAGAAAGGAGAAGAGGAGAAGAAACAAGAAGAAAGGGGCTGCGCAGTTTCGCGTGGACATTGGCTTTGGGTTCCCTTGGACGGACATTCTCCCGGGGTTGGGTGCCGGATATGCCGGGGGTACGCCGCGGAAACCGAACGCGTTCGATCGATTTCGGCGCCAGCCACAACAAGAGGTCCACTTACGCCAACGCTAACGCCACTTACTGCTCAGTTAGGTGCTCAATTGATGATTGCCGTTTGTGGTCTAGTCCCCCAGTCTAATTTTGATTGTTTGATTGTAAGGCTCGTAAGGGTTGATGACTGTGCGACTGTGCGGACGCGGTTCCGAAGCGGGAGAATGACAAAGTGCGAAAAAGAACGAAGGAACTATTGAACGGTGACGAAGACTAAGGAGCGGGATGGTACCCCCCCATTCTTCTACTACATACAGTACCATCAGAAAATTCATTCGGGTTCATTCGGGTTTTATTCCAATGGTATAATGGAAGGCGTGCGCCTTCCACCCCTGTCCGTCAGCGCGCGTGCAGTCAGATGGTCAGATGATGACCATAGGTGCTATATGACGCCAAATGGCGTTACCAACCCGCACGGTGGCACGGTCGTAGGAAGAGGGCGGCCAGCCCTCCAAGCTACTACAAGCGCCCCCCCTCTCTGTCCCCCTTTTCCCGTTTCGGAAGAGAAGAGAGAAGAGAGAAGAAGGAAAGAGGCATCCATTGCGCGATGGTCACTACATATGTATGGCATGATTTCACCACTAATGCCACCGATCACTCACATTAACATTAGTGTTAGTGGAGGGTGCACACCCAGCCAGGGACGAGGAGTAGTTCAGTCCAGAGTTTTCCAATGTTAGAGTTTAGAGGAACCTGGCTCCCAGGAAAGGAAGGAGATCGGGGGCCTTGCGCCTTGCGCCTCAAGCCAAGAGACTCGCGCGGGGGGATCGCCGGAGTGAGTAGGTAAGTAAATATACTACTACCGGCCAACGGCGTATATTGTGGGCACTGTGTTCCCCAGATTCAGATTCAGATCCAGGGTTCTAGGTCGTTCCAACGTGGACGTGGACGTCAGCGTCAGCGTTGGCAGGGGACGTGGGTGACTGGGCTGGGTGGCTAGGGCTGGTCTCGCTCAGCCAAGTCTAGGTGGCAACACGATCCCTAAGCGGTCCCACCGCACCGCACCGCGATGGTTGGTTGCGGGGTTCATCGCGGGGTAGGCAATATAATAGTAACCATAATTAATCTTGCCTTGCCTGGCCCGAGACGGTTCTGGACTGACCTTTCACCTCTCGATTGCCTCGCCTGTCCCCTGTCAGTTGTCAGGATATAGACTCGTAGACTCATTCCCCCAAAGGCGAGCCTTTCCATGTCTTGGTCTTGATGAGACGTAAATGCAGTTATATCACGAAACGCGGTAAAAATATACTGTGATTACCTCGACGTGTCGCATTGCGGTTCACCCGTCGTTACCACCCATCCACGTCCTTGTCACCCCCTTCCCTGTCTCTCGCATTCTCGGCCTACTTATTGATTCTATTCCTCCTCTTCTTCTTCACCCTTCTCTACATCAAACTCGACATCGACATCTTTCATCTCCACTTCTTCGTTATCAAAACCTGTTTCCTTCTCCACAAGTCCCGAGCCGTACAATTACCCGTCGACCGGGAGGGTGAACTGATGATGATAACGTTTGAGCTTCCCAAAGAAAAGAAAAAGAAAGAAAGAAAAACTGCCATTTGTCATAATATTAACGTAATACTGAGGGAATGCCGAGCGTACGTGAGATGAGTGCGTGAGTGTCAGCAGCAGTAGAGTCAAACCGAGAAATGGAAGAGAATCATACAAGTTCCGAGACTCGGACACGAACGAACGAAGGGGAGGAAGGAAGTGGATGGCCAAATTCTTTTTTGTGGCATAGTCTGTGAAAAGGGATGGACGACGACGCCCGCGAGCCCAAAGAGAAGAGGAGAAGAGGAGAAGGAGAAAGCGTAACAACTAGGAATACACTTTCGAATTTGAGGAGCAAAAAGACGGGAAGGGGAAACGAGAAGAAGCAGAGGAAGGCGAAGAAAAGGAAATGGATGAGACACGACTGGACGTAAGACGTGAAGAGTGGGAGTGGGAGTGAGACCGAGGCCGAGGACGGGGCACGGGAACGGGAATGGGAGTGGAAAGGAAAATGCTGGGTTTTTGAGACGATGCAGAGTGGTGCGAATATAAAATGAGATGATGCGAATGGCGCAGGCAGCAGAGATGAGAGTCCAGGTGAGAGGGCAGAGTGTAGTGGGGGGGGGTATAGCGTGCCGCAAGGTCTGTTTTGTCCGTAGGTATAGAAAGAATATTCAATGGTAGTGGGTGTGTGCGTGTGCGTGTGTGTCTATACGCTGGTAGTGAACCAGCGAGGGCATTGTTGCATTTTTGGTAATGTGGCGGATTGTGGCGGACGTGTTTGTGGCAGACGTCGTCGACGACGAATGCTTTGGCGGCTGCTTGTGCTTTCTGCTACTTTTTGAGGCCCTTTACCTGGATATCTCGTCCCCGGCGATCACGATCCCGTTCGGCGTCCATTTGCTGGTGATAATGGTTGTGGTGGTGGGGGTCGATTTGGCTCATCGCACGGAGGTCGTGGCTGTGGCGACGGGTAGACTCTTTGCCCTCGAAACGGCGCGCGGCGCTGGGTCGGATAGGGCCCGCTGTGGTGTTCGCGGAGGACATGGCGGGAAGGGCGCTGGGGAGCGCGAGAGGGGAGCGCGCGGGGGACTGGGAGAGCATGGAGAAGGTGCTGGTGCTGGTGCCAGAGGACGAGTGAGCAGCCACGGCGGCGATGAGGGACTCGGCAATCGTATGGAGTTCCGCGGGGGTGTAGAACGAGGACATGGCTAATTCTGCCGCTGCTTGTGAATGATGCGAATGCGAATGTGAATGTGAATGCGCAGCTGTGGATATCGAGAGTCAGCCATTGGGGTTATTCGTATCGATACGCTCCGTCAGTCTGGACAGACAGACTGACGGCAGACAGACGGCGGGCCGTCTACGGATGATGCAAGCAAGGCGTGAGGCAATCGACGTACCAACGACGGGGACAGGCAGGACGCTAGGCGAGCGCGAAGCCGCAGTCATGGACACGGTGGACATTGGGCTGCGCGTCGAGCGGGCTGTAGCAGCTGCTGTGGGTGTCTGGGTGGTCGAGTGGGAGCTGGTAATCGAGGTCGAGGACGAGGAGCGGGGGAGGCGCGAGGTGACTGGTGAGGGCGAGTGGGTGTGGGCGTGGGTGTGGGCGTGGGCGTGGGTGGAGAGCGAGGCCGAGCGGGAGGGAGTCGTCGTCGCTGCGAGTCGTCTGTAGCTTGTTTGCATGTACTTGTCGGTCGTCGCGGTTGTGGTCGTCGTCGTCGGTGGTGGTGGTAGTGGCTGAGAGTGGTGTGTGGGTGGGGGCGACTGGCTAGGGTGGCTGATAGGTGATAGCAATAGTGGGTAGCACAGAGGAGCACTGAGGAGGAGCACTGAGGGAGGAGAGCAGAGGCTTATATATACGAGGCACGTAACACCATAACATCATATTATATCGGCGCAGCTTCCGATCGTCCCTAGTCCCCCCTTCTCTTTGCTTCGGAGTTTGCCCTCGTTGTCGATGATGCACGACCCATCGTCATCTCGCGAGTCGTTGGCGACGTCTCCCGTAGTCGGCCCTCTACTGCCAGTGGCAGCTGCTCTCGCCAACGCCAAGTGATCGACCCCCACACACGTTGACGCCCACCTGACTGCCTGACTGCCCGCCCCGACTCATTTCTCATCCCCTTCCCTCTCTCATTCTCAAACGTGTCCGCTCAGACCCCTCCATCCGCTCCCTCGTTGCTCGTGCTCGTTGCCTGCTTCGCCCCCCTTCACAACACAACAACAAACTGCCACGCAGCTCCCCTCTCTTATCACGATCACGACCTTATCAGATCATCGCAAGTCGTTCACTATCCGCAAGGCCCAACGCGAGCTCCTGTACTATACACCACGACTTCCAGCTTCCAGCCTTCCGCCCAGACCCATCGGCGGATGAAGAAGAGAACACCTTCGCCCAATCTGGCATTTCCTTCTTAGGCTCCCGCTGTCGAGTTCCTACCGCAACACACACGCACACGCGCACACGCGCGAACCATACCATACACATTACACATACACCCTCCTCACTCCTTTGCCTCCCCTCTGCACCGCCTCGCCCTCGTCAATTCCAAGCGGCCTCGCAAGTGTACACACTATCCCACTCTATCCCATGGGAGAGAAACCCTAGTCCAAACTAGCTGGATATCCACAACCTAATCCGCCCGATAAGACGCAATCGCGAAGCAATCCTATATCATTGGCCTAATCCCTTTGTGCGACATATCCTTCCCTCTTACAGCCTAAACTATTACTTCCCACTCGGTCCGCCACACCGGAGGAGCGATAGCCTCGTCGAAATCACACAATAATCCCTTGCCCTACCCGCGTGTCCGTGTACGTGTGCATTGCCACACTACCATTCACCACTACCACTACCACCACCACCGCCACAGCGACAGTCACCATCATGATGACCCGTTCATGCATGCATGTAAATGCACGCTCATCCCTCCCGGCGTTTATTCGATTGTCGCTCTCACTCTCACTCTCCCATCGATGCCTTGGCACGTCTCACCCTTCGCCAATCTCTACGTGTCCCCCTCCCCGGCCCAAAAATCGACGTGGGATCGACGCCATACAGTTTCCCAAATTTAACGTAACCTATGGACATGCAGTGGGAAAAGTCGGCTTGTATTATGGGTTATGCCGATGACTGTAACGTGCAACAAAAAAGAACGAAGGAAATACGTCATCTTTTTGCTCATCGGTCCCATTCATACCTGCAACTCCTAAGCCCCACTTTAAAAAGGGGAGGTGATTTGGTTGTCAGGAACATGAACGTTCATTCGAAGAGCCTCGCTCTTTCATGCAAGTGCTTCCAATTTTGTTGGCTGCCCGATAGCTCACACGTTTTCCATCCGTAACCATCCACAACGCGTATCATGATATTCGGCCTTTACAGACTATGCATCACCAACGCGCGCGGCACTACCAAAATCTCGCGTCATACAACTTTGTACGGCCTCCCCTGCTGGGCTTGGTCCACCATTATGCGTCGCCGATGGACAGTGGAGGCAAGGCCACACGACCTGCACTGTACTCAATTTCGTAATATCGCTATTCAACGGATGAAAACTATGATGACAACCCCCACACACTGCACGAATGGACTCTTTCCTGCGAAAGAGGACGTCATGTAGTGAGTGAGTGCGTTTTTGAACTCGTTGCGGGGGAACATTGTTTGATGCTGGACAGCCCGGTCGTCGTCGTCATCACACCCCACGTGTCACCCCCGCATTTCCACATTTGAGGTCTTGTTCCTAACCCCCCCAAAGGTCTCGGGTATGAATCAATGGCGATAAATGACGAGAAGACGAATTCTATTGTGAGTAATTCATCATAGCGCGAACGAGAATGCTAGCCGTTTCCTCATCGCATCTCTCAGCCCCCTCGTTGCTCCACTTCCCCGCAGTCAACGTTCGATCATAGTCCCTCATGCCGCCACAAAAACCATTCATTCAATAAACAACCGTGACAAGGAAAATCACAAATCGGGGGCTCTGGCCACATGACCCCCCCTTCGTATGTACGTACTGTACCTGGACCGAACCATTCCACCCGCAGCACTGAGCTGACGGGCTGTAGGTGTAAGTTATGGTTCAAGGGGTTCAAGAAGAGGGGGGGAGGGGGCAGTCGATCCCATTGACCTGTCGACCTGTCGAAATCGAAAGGAAAATGGAAGCCTGCACGTCGTGGAGATCTCAGCTGACGCTTTACAGAAGGTTTTGGTGCCCACGTAAGGGTGACCTCGTTCCACCAGCCCACCAGCCCACCAGCCAAGGATAACAGTGGAATTATAAAACGGTAAAAAAACATCTCGTTTCAGTCGTCCAGTTGTTTGATTTATTTGCGCCGCTGTGAAAATTTATATTATAAAAAGGTGGGTGGAGATGGCAACTCGTTCAGTTTCCCCTCACCGTCGCTTTTCATTTTGCGCCCTGGTAATATATAAATATGTATGTAGATATGTAGATAATAATTGTGTGGAGATGGAAACTCGCTCCCCAAACCAGATCGAAATTCCCCACTCCCTTCCATCAACTGATGCACGACAACAGCCCGTTCTACACGAGGGTGGGAGTTCGAAGGTGTTAAAATTTGAATTTAAGGTTTTTGTTATTATTTGTTATTGGCGCCGGACTTCACCTTCACGCCGCCCACCCGATCCTCGCGCCTCGGGAAGGAAGGAAGGACGGAAGAACGGATGTAATATATATTTTCTCCATTCTCGATCTCACACGAGGCCGGCAGCAGCGCTAGAGCAGCCTTGCGAATATGCTATTTCGATGCTGGTGAGATGAATATGAAGCGCCGCTTACCCGAATTGATTGCACGATCTGAATATGCGTTTGTTTTTTTGTTTGTGAGTTGAGTTGAGTTGTGAGTTTGTTGGGTGGGTTGATCGACTGCTTTCGGCTTTATTTTTTTTTGCAATTTCAATTGGGTTCGTACGAACCCCCGCGTACATACCAAATACTAACAAATAATCTAAACTGTAGTGGCCCTCCACGTTCCCCGGCGCCGGGGGAGGAGCATACCCGCACACCCGCACACCCGACCCTTTAATACAACCCGGTCCCAAGAATATCCGCCCCCCGCCTAAATTGGATAAACGGAAAAAATGAAAGGTACATCAACAATTCAGACGTTGGGTTTTGTTGGTTAATATGGATACTTTCGAAAGTATATTGAGGTACTACTACACCCGGCCCCGGCCCGGCCGACAAAGCTAACCAACGATGGTCAATGGTGTGCACACCACATGACCCCGTCGCCTAATCTCAATTGACAGCTTGCTTTTTTCCTTTGCTTCCTGCTTCAGAACGGGGCTTGGCAAGGTGCACGAGCCGGGTACCGGGCACCGGAGGGGTACCTCGCCTCATCTCGCTGGTCATGTGCCATGGGTACCGGTGAGGGACGAGAGAGGGGGGAGGGTGGGACCGAGCGCTTCGTTTGATCGCACTTTGGCG
>Ga0307515_10013252_pt1 | contig 15421 bp, 20 predicted proteins | sample 17_EM_MG_FD_194513 | JGI IMG/M metagenome (GOLD analysis project Ga0307515, IMG submission 194513) | Populus trichocarpa ectomycorrhiza microbial communities from riparian zone in the Pacific Northwest, United States - 17_EM | ecosystem: Host-associated > Plants > Roots > Unclassified | place... | reverse complement strand
AAGCAATATGAAGGACCAGACATACGAAGCGAATGCCATAGATTCTACTGCTGCACAAATTGCACCTCGCGTTATGAGCCACACGAGGCGGGGACGCAGCGCAAGATGCTGGTCGCGGTGCCGGGAGGGCGGGGTTAGCTGAATACACCGGTGAGACGAATTCAATGCATCGGAACATCAAAACTCACGAAGGGCTGGCACATTCCTCATCGGACGCTCGTGAACAATGACGCGACCTGGTTCATAGAGTGCGAAGAACTCGTGGTTGGGATCGTGGGTGGTATTATCACTGGGAGGACCCGTCAGAACGTAGAAAGAGCCGATGTATACACCCGCGCTGCTCACACTTTGCAGCGGTCGCAGAAGTCGAAGTCGGGGCAATCGAGGCACTTGTGACGAACACCGACGATAGGTCCCTTGTTGCAACCATCGCAGGTGGTGGTACAGTGGACGACTGGGCCGGGCTGGCGAGGAGTACTGTCGCCATTGAACGGATTCACTGGAACGATGGGGCATCGCGTGGGAACTGGTCTGGTGATGAGCTTGAACGTGTGATCGAACGCAGCACAGTGAATTGCGTCCGCGGAGTGATTCCTGGTGCATTTGCCGCACTAGACGATAGACGCGCACATGTCAGCAATCTAGAGAGTGAGACAGGGGTAGGCAGCTCACGAGGTCATAGTCGGCACATTCGTTGCACTTGTAGCGGACTCCGCGTATGTGCTTGAAGACGTGTTTATTAGATAAGGTCTCCGAATGGGGTGGCGGTCCGACCACGCACCTCTCCACAGCGATCACACCAGATATTCGGGTGAAGAGGACCCTCTTTGGTCCAGTCAGAAAGAGGCGCGCTAGGGGATTCGGAGGCTGGCTCGGAGCGGCGTGGGAGGTCCGGGATGACGGTAGCGGGGCTGCGAGTGCCGAGGCCTTCATAGACATTGAGATCGTCCATGAATGTATCGCTATATGCGCGTTTGAAATCTGTGAGGAAGTTGTTCAGGAGGGTCTTCATCTCTTGTTTGCCCTCGTCGACGCTGCAGCACGACGCCTCCTGGGCAGTGGCAGCAGCGGTGGATTCGGCAGCCTCTCTTGGGGTGGAAAGGACAGGCTGGAGCTCGCAGTGGAGAAAGACTTGGCCGGTGGGGCGGTCAGTGCCGTAGTTTGCGATTGCAGAAGCCCAATCGCCATCATGCTCGGCGACGTCGCATATGACGATGCCAGACGACGTGCAGAGGTTGATCACTCGGTAGCCACCATCAACCCGCCCAAAATTGTCGATGAGCTATTCGCAGATATATTCGTCAGCGAACGGCGACGTGATGGGGACGGCGCCAAATACGCACGCTGCTATGGAAGGCGAAGAAACTGGGGAATGCCTGGAAGGTCAGACGCTTGGTCTGGTCACCGTGCTTTACTTTGAAGAGATAGGGCATGTACGAGGTGTGATGGTCGGGGGCAAGCAAGGGTCCAATCAAGCTCCAATGGTTCTTTAACCACCTGATGCCGCAGCGACTGCGTCTCGGGCGCCCAGCCCAGGGCCGGCTGGTGATTCCCCTGATCACGCCAACGTGACCACCGGAACTGGAAACGACACGCAAGCCGACACGCAAGCTACCCTTGTGTTGCACTTGTTTAGATAAGCCGAAATTCCAAGCTAAGCTGTAGGAGCTGAATCTCCAAGAACCTATGCACCTCTTTGAGCACCTGTACAGTCGCTGGATAGCTCGCAGCGCCGACCACAGCTATGATTGGCTGTTGGCTGTGGAGGGTGAACGAGCTTCACAGCGGTGAACGTGAAGCGGGCATGCAATATGCAGTGCAATGAGCGTGGAAACATGGCGCGTGTAATGACTCCAAGAGACGATGACTGGGTAGCGCTTAGTGCTCAGCCGCCGAATGACCCTTAAAGACACTCCATTATCCTCAACATATATTCCGGTAATAATGATATTCACCAAATTTTCCGGGACAGTCTTCCACTACCCCAATTCAGTCACATGTTTGTCCTTATTTGGTCATAACCATCGACCGCGCTCAAAATCGTGAAGATGGGCAAAACACAAAAGAAGCGCGCGATGCGTCGACACAACCCTATGCGGGTCCCAGACTTGCACCTACAGCACGGCCTCACCTCTGCGTCCGCATCGACCTCGACGGCGAAGAAGGACGCCGTCCTCCCTGTCATCGAAAAGGTCTACTTTTCCCCCACTGATCTCCTCAAGCCGAACACCTAATGTATCCATCGTATATAGTTGGCGAGTCAAGACCAGCAAGAACGTATCTGGGCGTGTGCCGCCGTTTCAAATCTCATTCAAAATGACCCGTCCACACGACGGCTACTTCAAGGGAAGAACGTCGTTGGTGCACTTATTGCAAGGCTATCCGATACCATTGAGGAAGTTGTCGTCGAGGCAGCTGGGGCATTACGGTTCGTCTTCGATCTTCGATCTGAACCCCCACTGACTAGTAAATAGGAACCTTTGCATTGACGGTGGATACGAAATATGCGCAGAAATGTTCAACAAGGGGATACTGCCTCCACTCCAGGCCTTCGTGCCCAAGGTCTCTTCGTATTGCTCCTCTAAACAAAAAGCTAAGTCTAATTCCCACAACAGATCTCGTCAATAGTCGACCAACTACTATTAAACCCAAAATCTGCTCCAGAAAACGCTACCCGTCTCGCATACGAATTTGCAGAGACTGTGATCACGATCTTCTGGTGCTTATCGTGCGTACCACCGAGGTCGTCCTCGTAACCACGGTGAGAGCTCACATGACCCGTCGTAGAGAGACCTCGAACAAGGCGTTGAATGCGGTGAACCAGGTCAACCTCATCCCTTTCTTGATGGCTTTCTTGGGGTCACGGGCGAAGCTTCCGATTGCGACTGTTAATGCTGCAGGTGCGGCCCTGTGTTCTTTTGTGGTGGTGTACTAACTTCTCTTCACTAGCTCAGTGTTTATACGTTTTGACGGAGGAGAATGACCCGGCGATCGAAGAACTGCGTATGAACTCGGGTTATATCTCATGCCTGTTGAACGTAGTACAAGATGGGACATCTACCAACTCAGACGAACGGGTCGTAACCTTACGCACACTCGCCTGCGGTTCGTTCTCATTCGCCACCGTTTACCTTTCTAACGAGCCTTATTTCTAGCTGTCCTCCGAAACATATGCCCCCTCCCACCAATGCTCCCAGCGGCGTCCATCGACCTCGACCGAGCAGTCATCGTCCCCTTCCTTGTTCCCCTGCTCAACATCAATATTCATGAAATATCTACAAATGTGGAACAGCTGGTAGCAACCCAGGCATCAGAGAATAAGCAACCAATCATTACGGGTGCAAAATCTGACCACAGGTCGGAAAGCGCTGTGCAACTGGAGCGAATCGAGGCGAACCTTCGCACTATACAATTAGCGCTAGAACTTTTGACGGCAATATGTGCGCAGCTGCCCGAGTCTGCGCCACTTACCGAGGAAGAAGAGGAAGAAGGTGTGTGAATACTTGGGGTGGGGTGGGTGGGCTTGTTCCTGATGTCAAGCTTCAATTTTGCAGAGGAGTGGGAGGAAGTGAACGAAGATGACGAAATGGAAGCAGACGAGGAGATGGTGGAAAATGCCCCCCGGACAAATGGAACCTCCCCACACGATGGACCGAAGAAACCGAACGATTACCTTCAAGCATTAATCCCCACACTACTGCCCCTCATACGGCCAACGTCATTATCCTTCGCACCGCCATTCCAGCAGTCACTACACCCCCCGACGACATCAGCACTCAGCGCATTGCACATCGCCGCGCTGGAATGCTTAAACAACGTCGCCTTGACCCTCGCGGAAACTCTCGATGGCGTGTCCTCGGAGGCCACCGGGGCTGCCAACGGTGCCAGTCATGGCTCCGCAGCGGGCCTGGTCATGCAGACGTGGGGAGAGGTGTGGACGATGCTCACGACCATCGGGCGGCCAGAGGGCATCGGGGCCGGCCCTGAGAGAAAGAAGGAAGCATGGTTGGTCGCTCTCGGTGTTCTATGGGCCGCGGGACGAATCTGTCGAGGTCAATTGGTACGTCCCGGTGGCTTGCCAGCCACTACCCGTCAAATGTCGTACTTATCATCGGAACTACAAGATCCCGGATGCGGAACAGGTGCAGCTCCTTATGGAGATCTGTGATACTGTACCAAACGATGCGAGCAAGGTGAAATGTATCGGCATCCTGGAGTGTGTAGCTGTACACCCGTCCTCTTTAGAAGCCAACAAGGTATTCCGCCCATTTCTTGAATCCCCTATATCAGAATAGAGTATACTCAACGTCACCCAAGGTTATCTCAAGCTACCTTCTCTCTCTCCTCCCTACCAAGGGAGCAACCACGTCTCTACCACCCGAAGTCCTGATACAGGCCGCATCATCGGTCATCGACATATTCTCGGACGAGAATTCTCCGTGGGATGTGAACTTCCGTCTGGGCAAGTGGGAGAATCAGCTTGCTCAATCAGTGGACGGTGTGCGAAAGGCGGTCAAATCTATCGACAAACGTAGAGGAGAGGACGGGAGAGAATTACGGAGGCGTGGTGACGAAGTTTTGGAGAATCTTGTCGCGTTCGTGAAATACCGGAGAAGATTGAAATTCTAAGAATTCCAGTTGGTCCCGTGTAGTGCGCTTCTAGCCATTTATTTTCTTGCAATACAGCAATATGGTACCTTGCACGTGTGTCACTTGTCCAGCCCTCTTCCTTCTAATATTTTTTGGCCTACTCACTCTCTTCTTGGAATTAAGAATTTTCATGATTGCAATCGGGAGGGGAAAAAATGGTCCGTGACTAACTACAAAAAATAGATGTATAGTCTTGATTCGTACAGTCAAACAACCATGCAACAAATTGAGGGGAATGTCGTCACAAGAACAAACATTGATGGTACTTTTCAGAAACACAGAAACAAAAATAACCCTAGAAGTACAGAGTAGAGGAGGAACTAACGTACTGCCGAGTACGGCTTGGTCGTGGAGAGGCGCTGGTGACTGTCGTATCTCGACGTAGTGTGAAGATGTCACCGTCTGTGCTGACAACAGCGCGCAGCGAAGGGCGTCTATCGTTCCCCGCAGTGGACGGTCTTGCGGCGCTACGATTAGGACGAGGAGGTGGTGGTGGCCAAGTGGTTGGAAGTGGAGGGAGAGGCATGTCTGGGGGAGGTGCAGGCTTGGGAGGTACTGTGGACCGATCCAAGGATGGCAGGGAGCGATGTCGGGATCGAGGGGCCGCAAGATCGGGGTAGGCCGCGGGTGTTGGTCTAGAATATGAGGGGGGCCTCGGCGACTGCGTCGGAACGGAGTAGGGATAGAGCAGCTTGGCTTGTTGCTGTCGAAGGACCGGTGAGAGTGGCACAGGCGCTCTCAGTGGCCGGGTTGGAGTATGCGGCGGGGGTGCGCGCGAAGGAGTGCGACTTTTGGTGACGGGTGTATTGGACGGACCCAGTGTACGGTAGTCAAGTCGCGGTTGTGGCCGGGTTGCGGACGAAGACTGGGAATAGAGGCTCACGGAGCTCTCACTGACGGCATCGAAAGGCGTGGAAGAACCGCTGGTGGAAACGAAAGTACTGGTGCTGGTTGGGGACGATGGGATGTTGGGAAGGGATGGAGTAGAGCGAAATTTGAAGCTACGCTGGGCAGTGTCGAGATCAACGCCCACTCGGTTTCCTATTGCCTGTGTGTCCTCGTCCGGATGTGGGGAACTGATTGGTCGACGATTAACAACATGGTTGGTAGATACGGTCCTAGTTCGATTGCTTGACTTGGGAGAGAACGGGGAACGTACGGCGGACACCAGGGAGCGGAGGGGGTTGAAGGTGCGAGGACGAGGACGAGGGGCTTGATCTGCATAAACCGACATGGCGAGCAGTTGGGATGAGTTGGCTGTGATGGAAGCAGAGCAGGGCCCCAGAGTCAGAACCCCTCAGCTTATTATATGAACGAGAGGTGAAAGGCCGACCGGGTGCTAGTATTATATTCAGAACGTGGCGCTTGCGCAGCTGCGATAGAAGGTCGGGAAAGGTTGGCAGGTGGGCATTTGACGGATACGGTGTTGAATAGGACCATTGAGCGCCGGGGAGATATATTATTCTGGTTTAGTTTACCATAGGAGTTGGGCAACTTGACAGCAAGATGGCCCGCGCGCCAGGTTTGTCCCACTGACCCTGGACTGCCAGACGCCGTCAAATCCATGCCTACACCGAACGCCGAGTTACGCGGGAATCGAATTCGACGTGTACTGGGAAGAACCACCATATTAACAGCCATTGGCGTCGGTGTTGGTGTCGGCGTCGGCGAGTAAGCGTTGAGCCATAAGCTATATGTACTCTAACAAAGCCAGGGGTGGAGATGGTGCGTATTTAGGGCTCCAGCGCCAATATTCGCCAGTCGGGAATACAAGGACCAATACAGACTCGAATGACAAAGTTAATATCGATCTGTCGCAATTTCGAGCAGGGTCATTGTTGACTGATCGAAACGCGGATCAACTCTGCTCAATTCCAGAAGTAATAATGTTTGCCAATGGGTGAAACCCCTATTTCGAATAGGCGAGCCCCGTATCCGTATTGTATTGAGAAAGGCTTGATGACGATCAACAACTCGGGTCTCGAAATGAAGTCACTATGAATGCAGTAGCCCCTTGAGCACCCCGAGTTTCCATTTAGTTTCGAAAGCCTCGTGCAGTCTTGGCATTCGAGCCTTTAACTGAAAATCGGCACAAAAGGGTCGGTGTCCAGGGCTTGAAGTCATCTAGCCGTTCATTATAAAGATGTCGAGTACTGGTCTTGAAGTGAGGAATTTGTTTCCTAACGCCTTAGGCTCGAACGCGACCCAAGGCGTTTAGAGGACAAAATGCACAAAGATCAACGTACAAACATGTCCGAGAACCCGACGTGAGTTCGAGATGGGTCACACAAGCTGCAGAAGGTCTACGCTGCTTCCACAGCTTCTTCCTTGGGCTTGTTGGCACGCGGCTCATACTTTAGGATCCACGGGTGCCGCAGGACGTGCTTAAGAGCTAGGCGTTGCTCCGGATTGTACTGAAGGAGCTGCTCAGGGCTGGTTAGCGTCCGATCTTTCAAACCTTGGCATTCGTTCATTGGCAAACGACGTACCCGCCTAATGAGATCCGAAGCTTCATCGGAGACGTGCGGTGGTATTGTAAACTCTATCCGTGCAATTCGGCGGTACGTCGCTTTCGCGCCACTGAGTTCTTCGAAAGGGGGGGCACCACAGAGGAACTCATAGGTTAGAACACCTAAGGCCCACAGATCCACTTTGTCATTGTGGGCTCGACACTCGACCATCTCGGGAGGAAGATAATCGAGCGTTCCACAAAGTGTTGTTCTGCGGTTTGATGGCGCGTGAACGCTCCAACCGAAATCCCCGATCTTGAGGTCGTCGTTGATACCAATAAGGAGGTTCTCGGGCTTAATGTCCCGATGTATAACGTGCTTGCTGTGAAGATAGCTGAGCGCATCTGCCATTTGGGCGACATACTGTAAGAAGTCAGGGCCAGGTTCTTGCTCGAGTATTTAAGCGTTAGTGAGAAGCAGCAGACACACCCGGCTTGAGCGTCGCTCTGAAAACCGGCCTCTCTTCGTGAGCTGCTTGTACAGTTCACCTTGGGCCGCAAACTCTAGCATGAGGAAAATTCGCTTCTTGTCGTGAAAGTATCCGTACAATCTTAGGATATGGGGGTGCCTACAACAGTGGTCAAAATGGTCTCTGCGTTGAGTAAATACGGACATACCTCAGGTTCTGTTGAATTTCAATCTCCCGACGAATTTGTTTCTCCACTCCAGCTTCCACAATCTCCGACTTGTAGAGGGTCTTGAGGGCGAGGATAAAATGCGGTTTCTCTTTCGTGCGAACCATGTAAACTCGGCCAAACTTGCCCTTTCCCAACGGACGGCCCATTTCGAAGTCTTTGAGGCGCCACTCACGCGTAGGGTATTGGGTTGCACTGTGGAGAAGTGGGATCAGCGCTCCATGTCTGCAGAGCTTCTTCCAAGCGAGCTACCTAGAAATGGAGGAATCGAGAGAAAGATCCTCTGCAGCATCTCCACAAACCTCCAAGCCTCTTTGATCGTTCTCAAGTTCGCCATCGTACCTTCCGATGTCCGCGAAAGCACCAACAGCCCCATCTTCTCCCTCCTCCTGAACTGGAGCAGTCGCCAAATCATCATGCCCGGTTAGAGCTGGCTTCTGGGTCTCCTTGGACGAGCTGGTCGTCTTCGCTGCTGGCGGCGTGCGCGCGGCAGTAGACGGACCAGCAGTCTGTTCGCTCGCTATGTCCTCGAGCTTGGAAGTGTTATTTAAGGGTGCTTTAGGTACCCCAGAAGTTGCAGTTGTGAGCGATGAACTACTCTTCGTCGGCAGCTTTGAGCCGCTCGATGATGACTTCTCAGTTGCTGACGCACCCCAAGCAATGTTTAGCTGTGAGAGCTTGCCTGTGAGAGCCGTGATACTCGACATAGCTTCAAGAGTACCGAATGGACAGAAGAGGGCGGGACTGAACTCGGATTCAAACCCCGCAACTCCGCGTTGAGACTCAGCCACCAAAAGTTCAAGTCCTCGCGTTTATCGCGTTTATTGGAAATTACAAGGTATTATTGCGGTTCATTATCACTTGTGGTATTGTGCGCAGGGTCGTGGGGCCCTCTGCACTTGAGCTTCCTTCCAGCCCTGCGGCCCTGCTTTGCACTCTACCCGCTAAGGGTGCAACACTACCTTTTGCAAAACGACTTTAGAGTGGCCGTTTCTCCTCTTGTCCACCCGCGAATCAATATATGGGAACGACGACGGAACGACACCCACGACGCCCACTACCGCGACTGTCAATGAGGCACATTTTCAATGGCAAAAACTGACGCAAACCCCCCTAAGCGAAGCGGCCGACTTCCGGCATGGCGTCGACGTCTTGTCGCGCATGCAACGGGGCTGCCAGAGCCTTGGCGGTTTCAGAGAGGCAGAGAGGGGGACAATGATGGAGAATAACAAGGTCGAATGGCGTTGTTTGAACGTCATTTGGCACTACATGTTCATGAACAATACAAGTAAACTGAACGGGAACAGGCCAGGGAAACGGCCAGGAAACACCGGGTAATCGCCGACCATTACAGCGCGCTGCCGACTTCGACCCTTGGACCATGCCTTCTTCAGACTCATATCTCATCGTTGGCGGCGGTTTACTTGGAGGCCATATTGTGGACCTCCTGCTACAGCGTGGCGAGAAGGCCGTCGCAGTTTTTGACCTCAAACCTTCCTCGTTCGACTCGTCGGTCAAAGTGTATCAGGGCGACATAGCGGACCCGGACGCGGTTGGAAAGGCCATCAAAGCTGTAAGTTCCTCTTTTCTAATCGCCTTACTCTCCATAAGTAAGGCTACCTGCTAACGCTGCCTGCCTTTCAGTCAAAAGTCACTTGTATCATCCAGACTGCGGCAGCACTACCTGGGCAGCCTCGGTTCGTTCACGTCAAAGTCAACATCGAGGGTACGAAGAACGTCATCGAACAAGGCCAAAAATACGGCGTTCGAAAATTCGTTTGGACGAGCTCCGCGAGTGTAGTTTTCGACGGTAGTGACCAAGACGGGGTAGACGAGGTTTACCCGTATCCAGTACACCCAGTGGATGACTATAGTGAGACCAAAGCCGCAGCTGAGCAGCTGGTACTTGCCGCAAATGGACAGAAACGGCTCAGCACCTGTTCGCTACGTGTCGCTGGCCTCTTCGGGTACGTGGGGTTCACCTCGTTACTCGTTACTGTATACAATGAAGTCTGATGGATATCCCTATTTATAGTCCTCGCGATCGCCTGACCGTACCACAATGGATGAACGTCTACGCCACTGGTCGTACGCGAATGCAGCTCGGAAGCGGCCACAACCTTTTCGACTGGACATATATTAAAAATGCAGCATGGGCACATCTCCTAGCGGCGGACCGATTGGACGATTCGCATCCGAAACACTCCCAAGTCGCCGGACAGGCCTTCTTCATCACAAATGGGGAGCCCCGCCCCTTCTGGGAGTTTCCCCGAGCGCTGTGGAGGGCAGCAGGGTGGAAGGAAACATCGCCGATCGTCATCCCGAGATTCCTCGCGTTTCTCATCGCCTACATCAGCGTCGTTGTCGCTTGGATCTTAGGCAAAGAACCGACTCTTACTCCTTTCCGTGTTAATGTTGTTACCACCGTCCGATGGTGCAATATCGACAGAGCCAGGAAAGCACTCGATTATGCCCCCATCGTGTCCCTCGATGATGGAATCAAGGAGACCATTGAGGTATGTAGTAACTGCTCCAAACCCACTGTTTATCTGAGAGAGTTGTTGCAGTGGTGGAAAACAACACAGTCACCTGCGGGCCACCTTGCAACGTGATATCTGGTGGTCTCCGTGTCTTAATGCCGCAACCATTCTGGTTCCTTCCATTATTGTACTAAAGCAGCTTACGATTCCTTCTATTCATCGAGGCGGTGAAAGTTACTTGTCCCATTGTCTTATACGTTGATGACGGCCCGTGGATTCGAGGAAAGCGGACTAGAGACGCGTGTTCAAAGAGGGTCGACTCTGGGAGTTTGTCTTCCATCTCGCCCTACCACTGAAGAAGAATAGAAATCGCCTTCTTTTTGCTTAGTGGACTTGCCAAACGCCAGCACACCACAACGCATCAAATTATTACAACAGGAGTTACATCTAATTATTTCCTTTCCACCGTAGTACCAAAAGGACAGACAGTATGCGTGTGTGCTTGTGTGTGTGTAGTATAAGAGCAGGATACAATCTAAAACAACCATGAAGTCCCCCCGACAACAGGGAAAAAAGGGCATAACAATATGTGAAGTGCGCAGGAGAGTGCCATGCGTGTGCCCCACAATGGCGATTAAAAAAAAGAGGACTGTCCAACAATAAAACCCAAATGAATGGAAGAGCCGGGGCGAATGGCGATAACTGACGAACTGTGTGACTGCGGGCAACCTACATTGCACCCTTTTTACGCAGTCACCGGCAACGACGACGGTACCAGGCGATTATAGGAGGGCAACAAGCGTGGCAACCAGAGCGAACCCGACGAATCCAGGTACCGATGTAGATCGGGGTGTAGCAGACTTCCTATTGGACTTCCCATTCGAGTTGCCATTAAAGGCTTCTTCATCGGCCGCGTATGGGTCCTTACCGAGGCCCGAGGAGCCAGGACTGGAGCTGCGACCATCTCCGTCTTGTGATGTTGTAGGATTCCAGTGGCGTTGAAAAGCTGGGGGGGACGGTCAGTCTTGCAAGAGAATAATGAGAGGGAGACGAAGGACTTACAATTCCCGAGGATGGACTGGCTAGTCGGACAAACTACAAACTGGCCGTCGGTGCTCGGTTCACTGGGTAGGGCACCTCTCATGTAATTCGCAATGGTGCTGATCGTGCAATTTGAGACTAAGGAAGAGTGAGGGTAGACCTTGAAGCATAGACAGACCACCTACATTCTGCCGATGACGTATGCCCAAAGTCCCATTGCTGGACCAAACGCGCGCTATCACCAAGGTACTGTTGGCTCGCAACGAGTTTGGCACTGCGGAAAGGAGTGATAGGGTCCGCTTGGTTGCCAATAACAAGCACAGCATTCTTTGGTTTCTTGTTAAACGGGCCCTGGTACCGCTCAACTGCACGGCTGGACCAACGGTGGCAGAAAAACCTCGCATTAAAAGTGGAACCAAATTTGTGCGAGACAACCTGGGAGACGCGAACAATTTCGTTGAAGACATCCTTAGTGGTGGCACCAATCGGGTCGGCAGAATCACCGCAGAAGATGGCGACGATTGAATAGTCGTTCATCGCGTAAGCACCAAAGTCGGCACCACTAAGGGGATCGTTGTCTGGCTGGGGGAGGACACTCACACCTGGCTTAATGAATGGCAACGAGCGCATTATAGGACTCGTGTGCAGAATGTTAAGTGGGCGGCGGACAGTGACAGCCTTGCGGCCAACAGTCCCTGGGCTAACGAACTGGGCCAGGAATAGTGCAAGATCGTTCCATGTGCTGGGCTTGAAGCGGAGTGAGTGAAGTTGCTTGAAGATCGAAACAAACACACCTGATAGAGATAAGTGAACAGGATCTCTGCGATTTCGTTCTGCGAGTACTGGCTGGTGTTATTCCATGACTCGTGGATGCTCGAGAGAATGCCCTCGACGCGCGCATCAATATTCGCCGCGGTTTCCGTGCTGGAGTTGGCAAGGTCACAGCCACTGGATCCGATAGCAGCACAAGCCTCTGTAAATCCTTTGTACGTTGCTTCGGCGTCGGCAATATCCAAGTCCCATCCTAAATAGGGTTGGTACAGAGCCCAGTCGGAGGGGTCAACGACACCATCAAGGATGATCTTGCCGCTGCGTTCGGGGAACATTTGCGTGATCCAGTACCCAAGGACGGTACCGTAGCTATAGCCATACAAATTGATGTCCGAACCAGGGCCCTCGAGGGCGTCGAACATGGCCGCTAAGTCCCTTACCACCGCGGCGCTTCCAAGGCTATGGCGAGAGTGAGGCCAAGAAGATAGTGGTATAGTAGTACCGTAGAACGTACTACTTCAGATTATCGCCATTATTTTTCACGAAGAGTTCGTCGAGTGCCTTGAGTCGATCGTCCATCATGGGGGCCTGGGAAAGGCTGCACGGGTGTAAATCGATGCAACCAAAAGGAAATAGAGTGCAAAAACGGAGTCTCACAAGAAACCAACATCCTTGGACATTGTCAAATTGCCATGACTTTCAAATGCACCAGGTTTCATGACACTGTTCCAGAAGTTTGTCTCCTCGTCCTTAGAAGCAAACTGTTTGAGTACTGGACCAGAAAGACCGACCCCGCCTGTATGGCGCGAAAGGCACGCGTAGGTAAGAGAGTTTGATTTCGGGGTGCGTTGTTGTATGAACTCACGAGGATCAAAGCTGAGGACATCCCAGTCTCCACCAACGATCGCTTGGAACACTGGGGCACCGTCTGCCAACCAGTCCACGCCGCTCACGCCCGGACCACCTGGGGAGTCAGGAATGAGAGGAGGCGTTGGCTCAGGAGAGGTCGCGAAGATGCAAACCTGGGTTCATGAAGATGGAGCCCCTGCGAGGGAGTGTCTGTGCTGGGAAGCGTATCATGGCGATTTGAGTGGTTCCAGCGGCGGGGTTTGCATAGTCGAGCGGAACGCTGTTGGTATAAGGAGGGGGTTGGCGCGTCGATATGTGGAGGGGAAGTGTGGAAGACATACGTGAATAGTGCGCATTCCGAGGGTGCTGGAGCCCTTGCGCACGGTTGCCATTGGATGGTGCTATTCACCGATTGGCGTTGTCGAAGGTTTGACTGAGTGAGGGGAAGCGTGGACGCGTGAACGAGTGCAACTGCGAATGCAACGCTTGCGAGTATTGTAAACATGCTGGTTCGTATCGCTACAGTCGTCGACGTCGTTGTCGCCCACGCCGTAATCGTTGAGCTCGCACCGGCGGTTTGTGTCAGGGAGGAGAGGAGGAAACCAAGAAGGGGATGAATTCGATGGAAAACAAATAGATAGTAATTAGCTAACTAACCAATTAATATTTATTTATTTACATGTCCGTAGGCCGGTCGCTGCTCGCTCGCTCGCTCGCTCGGCGTACTCGACAGGTGCGTGTTCGTGTATCGTATGGCAGCCAAGTAAGCGGTTCACATGATTCACACGTCGCCCGTCTGTCTACGCTCTCTTCCAGCTTCAGAAGCAACCGCCCATGCGGCGATGCAGGAAGCGCATTATAACATTGTAAAGCTCATTCGACGCGCGGTTTGCTCCGATAAGGGCTTGTTCGTAGATGCTCCTGGGATAGGGGTGGACTTCTGATGGCACATATCACGTGCATAGCTTTGTATGAATAACCTCTATCGGATATGTTCCCACGCTCGTACCCTCGCTTGTTGTCGCCAAACGAGCTTGCATAGCGATATAGTATCCTGCCCTGGGGTTCGCCCCAAAATTTCGGTAACGTTTGCTTCTCGTCGTCGAGCCCCATGCACCCCCGAAGTTCTCAGATAGCCGTTGAGTTCGTTCAGGCGCGCCTGCTTATCATAAGATTAATCGATTGCGACTCGAGGTAGGGGTCTATTAAAAGTAGATGCGTGCAATGTATGCGAACGGCGAGTGCAACCACAACGAAGACGAGGTAGACAAACGACAGCCTTTATTAACCACATCGCGGCAATGACTAGCATCGAGCCGACACATGTACCAGTACATGATAGAATAAGAAGCAACGTTTAACAGAGTCAACGTTTTGCTCTAGGGGCACTTCACTTTCGTATATAGGGCACTCAGGCTGCGGACAGTTCCTTACGGTTCTTCCGCACGCTCCGGCCCTTCTCAAAGATTTCAAGGAGGTACAGTGTTGGGATGAAAGTTTTGGCATGAACTCACGCGATTGTCTACTAACCTGATTGAGTGTACACCGCTCACCAACGAGGTGCAACCGTTATCGAAATATCTTGGCGAAACCCACTGGTGTTCCTAGCGTTCTACAGGTTATGAGCCACTCTGCCACACCTATCTCCATATAGCTACGTACGTGTCATTGCTCGTACTCGCGACGCGACTGGTGCTTTGGTTGACCCCGTTCGTCCAACGGGCGCGACTGAGGCGAAAGCCTGGGAGACCTCCGAGGGCATCGCCATGGGGGTGGTGGCGAGCACCATCTTGATCACCATGCGGACCTTGTTGCTGAGCACGAGGGTGGGAGAATTCGGGCTGTGTGGAAGGCCATCGAGGCTTCAGCAAGGATACGAGCCTCCGTCATCGAGCCTAGTCTCTCCTGTTCGCTCATCGTCAGGGGTCGGATGACGAGTACCAGTACATGATAGAATAAGAAGCAACTTTTAACAGAGTCGATGTTTTTCAGGGCCCATAACCTGGCATTAGTAGCCTAGGGGGATATAAGGCTCAGTGTCCGTAGGAAATAGCTGCATTATGTACCTAGGGGAATGTACTAGATACTCGACATAAGCGATAAAGTAACGTGACAATCAGTGTTCGGGGGGAGACAGCTGAGTCTGAAGTCGCCAGCGGAGTTTGTAATATATACAAATCGAGACTCCATGTGAAAATGCGGAAACTCGAGAAACGCGCACAGTTCGGCGCGCGGCGTAGACCAACATCTCCAACACACCCCATCGCTGCGAGCAGACGTGCGGACAAGAAAGACCAAAGGAATCAGTCCATCAACGCAGTCACCCGCGACGATGAAGGCATCAGGCGATCATAGGATGACGACGAGGGCAGCGGCCAGACCAGACAGAGCGAATGCAATTCGCGGTATAGCAGTTTTTCCATTCGAGCCGCCTTTGAATGCGGCCTCATCGGCCGCATATGGGTTCTTACCTAGGTTGTCGAGG
>Ga0307515_10013251_pt1 | contig 15422 bp, 12 predicted proteins | sample 17_EM_MG_FD_194513 | JGI IMG/M metagenome (GOLD analysis project Ga0307515, IMG submission 194513) | Populus trichocarpa ectomycorrhiza microbial communities from riparian zone in the Pacific Northwest, United States - 17_EM | ecosystem: Host-associated > Plants > Roots > Unclassified | place... | reverse complement strand
AAGCCAAGCAAGGACAAGGAGCTCTTCCTGAAGGCTTCTTTGATAACAAGGAAGCTGATTTACGTGCTCGTGGTATTAAGCCTGTTAAGCCAGATGTCAAGTAAGTTGTCTAATATTGTATCTTATTTGTGGCAATCCTAGTTTCTTTAGACTGATGTTAAATGGGTCCCTTCTTCATTGCGATCTATTTCTTCTGATTCCTGAATATCAAGTTTACTATAGGCATATTCAGTTGATGGTGAGAGAGAGAAAAAGCACAAAATTTTCCATTTTATAGTGAACACAAAGAAACTAGTCACATGCAAAATATGAAGAAGAATGAGAATGGATGTTAAGAACCAATGGGAACTAATGAAACTATTGTTTTCAAAACGTAGTTTTCTTGGTGTCTGTTTATGCAGTGCAGATTTGAAATCTTTAACTGCTAGTTAAACCGAACTGCTGAGTCTCGATATCATGAGTGTACATAAATTTTTGACATTCTCAAACAGTGATCAGTTTTTATATCCTACATGATGAACTCTCTGTTACCCCACTCATTCTCAGTCTTGACCTTCTGGTCTTCTAAGAGGAGTATGCAAACCAGATGACTGTATGTGTGTTTCTTGGAGGGTGCCTTTTCTTCCTTTTTTTTCTTTGCAATAGTACCTCTCATGGAATTCTGTAGTACATTAGAAGTTTTTGTGTAGATATATATTTTGAGATGCCTTACAGTTTCCAGTATCTTGCATCTTCCTTCTGAACTTGCTGCATGCTATGTTTCCTCTTATAGCTCTTCAATGTGTTATTGATATTCTTTCCATTATATTTTTATATTATTTTGGGATGCAACGTACCCTTGTATTTATGTTAAATTCTGGTTAGTGATGAGTACAAGGAATTTGAAAAGCTGATCCAAGGAGACCTGCGAGAGGTGGATGACCGCTTGGAAGAAGAGGAGGTCTGGGCTTATCTATCTTAATACCAATCATTTTAGAATTAGTTCTATTTTCCTTTTAGACACTTGCCAACACAAGAAGCTCAAGTCCTTAATATGTTACATTGTAACTTCAGGTTGATGCAGCTGAAACTATCGAAGAAGCTGAAACATTGGAGCAGAAGTAAGCTCATTTTGGCCAAAATTCATTTTATTCTGTCCTCAATTACATCGTTGTTAAGTTTGGTTGCTAATTATTCCTGCTTCTGCATTCATTTTTTTTTTTATCTCTATTTTACCAGGGCATACAGAGAAAGAGTTGAATTGTTGAAAAAAAAGAAAATGGAGTTAATGGCTGCCAGGGCGTCCGAACGCAGCAAAGGTTCTGAGGTTGCTAGCAAAGAGTCTAGCCATGAAGATTCATCCAGCGACGATGACAGTGATGTAAATTTTGCAGTTGATTGGAGAGCTCAGCATTTATGAAACGACGTGGAGACATGACAAAATTTTCTGCTGGAGGGGACTGCTACATGCTCATCTTTGTATGGTCATTGTATGGATATTAGTATAGCCTACTTAGTCTTTCCAGATAAAGAGTCCAAAAATTTAACAGCTCTAACAGGGAGCAAAATTTTCCATATTTACTGTATTGTAAATTAGGTTTTTAAACAAACTATTTCAAATATGAATGCTTGTCATAAACTAAAACGGAAGAGAAGGCATGAAGCTTTGTTAGTCTTAGATGAATCATCATTTCAATTATCAGAGATGAATCTGTAAACTTTGAACCCTAACTCTCTCATCAATTGCAATTGAAAATAATCACGTTTATTTTTTCCTACTTTCCCATTTACTATATATAAAATTGCCGCAGACCATGCATGATCATGGATTACAAGCTGGCCGCCGAGTAAGATGAGTCGTTGCCTTGTCACGCTTCAACTTCTGAAGTTCCTAACTTGTGACAAAGGAAACTTGCTATGTGCTCAAACAATTAAATATTTTAGTGAATGGTGGCATGTATTTTCTTCAATTTAGCTGTACATCCAGTTGCTTCGGAGTTCAGAAATCTTGGATGATCAAGTTATCTAAGATTTCGTTAGCAAAGTGGTTTTGACCGAACGACCATGATCATGAACCTGAAGAAACCGGGCTGAAGTTTGATTTTTTTTAACTCCTGCTTAGTAAATGATGAAGAAAACATATTTATTAATGCCGGTTTATTTGAAAAACTCACAACCAAAGCTTGATTTTAATTGAATTTTAATTTAAAGTAGTTTTAATAATATAAACCGATTAATCTTAAATAATTAAATGAATTAGTCCACGATTTAACTAGATTCAGTTAAATCGGTTTAAATTTAATAAAATTATATGAAATAATATTATTTTAATAAAAATATTATCAACAAATTAGATTTTATTTATTATCGTGGTAATGATTATTTTTAACTTAAAAATATATTGAAATAATATTTTTTTTATTTTTTAAATTTATTTATGATCATGAGTATATCATAATAATTTAAAATGTATAAAAAAAATAAAAAAATTAATTTTTTTAAAATATTTTTAAAACATAAAAATAAATTAAGTTGCAAAGATTGGGAGATGCCTAATCATGGTAATGATTAGTGCTATTTCTCCTCAATGACCTAACCATCCCAAGCCAACGCACTGATACAAAATGACAGACAAATATGTTTTCGAAGAAACACCAGTTCAAGTCACTTCTCTTCAACGCTGAGATAGTCGATGCTGAATCAGTTTGACGTGGACATGTCAGGCCAGGGCTAGCATAAGCTGCTCCAGAGGCAAAATTATATTGTTAGAAATGTGGAGATCACCCTTACCCTCCCCTCCTATCAAGACAAATGTCTAAACCTCTGCACTTGTGCTGGAAGCCTCATGGCTTATTCTATAGGTTAGTGGTCGCCTGAGGAAATTATTCTCAAGTGCTTGGCTACATGAAGTTATTTCTTAGTCCTTCATTTTTGAAAAATCTACAAGTTAGTCCATTGGCTCTTGTTGATGTTTATCATGGCAGAACATAATTTAATTTTTTATGGAACCATCGTAAGAAGAGTAGTATTATTAAATCCAACATAATCTGACAAGTTAATCTGATAACTTGCTAACATGTCAACTCGGACCTTGCTCATATTGGATCTTAAATTAAATTGAGTGAAAATCAACTTGGTTAAACTTGATTTTCTTGGTGAGTCAATGCATGATCCGGTCAAAATTTAATTTAATATAAAAATAATTCAAAACAACGTGGTTTTAACTTAAAAAATACTCAAAACGATATTTTTTGAGTTAACCAAAATTAACATGTTCAACCTATTACTCGAGTTTTGAGCCGGGTTTAATAACTTTGAGTGAGAGTGTTAGAGAAAAAGTGAAAACCAATTGTTTTCTTTTTATTATTATTATTTCTAAAGACAACAATCAACAAGAATTAAGGGGCTATAATCTAAAGGTTTTTAAAAATTAGGGATTAAGATAAAAAGATATAGCTGCATACAACACTCCCCACTCTAGTATTATCGAATCAGTAGTGTGTCGGGCTTAAAAAGATTAGCTTCACAAGTGTACTAAAAAGGTATGTTGGTGACGAGTGCTATCTCTTACTTTTGAATTTTGATTACTTTTTTTTTTTTTTCCTCATGGCTCGTGTGTTTACATGTTGCTTTTATTAGGTTTTGGCTTAATTCGTGCAGTCTTTTCGAATTAGAGAAGAAAAGTTCGAGGTTCTATCTTCTTCAATTCTTCTTTTATGTAAGGGTCGAAGAGTAGGTTCAAGCTCTCCAAGTTGTACAGATGGAAAGTCTAATGAGAATTCTTTTTTTTTTTTTAACTTAAATGATAATTAATTATATATTTTTTTGCATTATCATCTCGGATATGAATTTGACTTGAAATTAAGTACTTAAAATGAAAGGATTTTTTTTATGAATATACTAATGATGTGTTTATGTATAAATAACCTTTCTATTTCTTTTAAATGAAAGTTTTAATTACTATTTAACAACCAACTTATCATTATTTATTTTAATATAATAAATAAATTAATGTTTGAACAGGTAATCTCTTATAAATTCTATAAGTTATTTTGATTGTTCCTCGACCTAAAAGATTTAATTTTTTTTGCTGAAAGATTTTTTTAAATGAATTTTTAAAAAATCACGAATCAAACCATTTATACCTACTTTGATAAAACAAACACAAGCCTCTTCATAACTCATCATAACAAAACTCAAAAAAGAACAGAAAAAAGAAAACAAAAAAAAAGGAAGAGAGAAGGCCTAACCAGAAATTCTTAAGAGATCGATTAGGTAGTTGAATTGGCAACTTAATTTATTCAATCTATGGGCTACCATGAAGAAAAAAGTCTTAATTAACAAGAGTTTGTTGCCAGCATTAGCAAATCAAGTGGGCTGGCAACTTGGTTGTGCTTTGTGCCCTGTGACACTGCAGATCGATTCCCAACTCAGACTAAGCTTGTGGTTCTTAATTTATTCATCTCACTATAATGTCAGTGCTGTAGTAAATTAATCCAACAATTGCACGTATGATGATACCAAAATAACTGTTAATTTTCAGAAAGCTGGTGGACACTGTCATGGCAACCGGCTTCAAAGCCGATCCCTACATGAAAGAAATCCCCCTTTCGAGATTGATGTTAGCTACTAAATACTATTTTAATCTCATAATCCAGACGCATAAGCACAATGACTTATTACCTAAACATTTTGAACTTCTCTGATTATGATAATATGCAACCAAAACAAAGTTGGGCTTTAATTCGACGTTAATCTCCAACTGTGACAAATTATCTCAGTGGGGTGGCACTAAACTCAAGCGAAACCTCACTGTGATGTATGACTAGGAGGAGGGGAGGTAAGCAAACTTGGAAAGGAAGTGCACTTGTGGAAATGGAACTATCTATATCTCGACAAAATGTTTGATGGAAGCTAGCTCCAGTGGGATGCATAAAAAATCGAATATGCCAAATGTATTTGAAAAAAAAACAAAGGAAAGCATGTGAACCTCTGGTTTTACTATTATTTTTTGTAATATAATGTTCATATCATTAAGTCTATAAGTGTTTGTAAAAGGTTTTCGATTCAATATTTTAGTTCAAAGATTAGGTTATCAATAGGACAACTTTCCATTAATTAATTAACTCTTTCCACTGTAAAGAGTTGAATTATTAATTTTAAAAAAAATTCATTTGCTAAAATCCATCCATAGCAAGCTAATTAGAAATCAAATTGTATTGAGATTTATAGGCCACTTGGAAAAGATTAAAAAAAAAACTATCTATATGGGATACGCATGAATATGAGCAAATTATTTTTTTTCAAATTTTCTCTTAATTAACTTATTTACTTAATTTATTATTTTCATGTGGACTCAAGCTAGTATCTCAGTTAACGTACTAATATTTGAATGGAAGTTATTTGTTGACAAAATTAGGGTTTCAGCTTGATCTTCTTGTTTCTTTCTCCTTTATTGGCTTTATTATGGATGATGGAGAAAAGATCCTTGTGCGAGCCCTTTGTTTTTAATCCCCCCAGTATTTAGTATTCTGTAGACCTATTTTTTAATTGAAAATAAAATTCTATCCAGAAAAAAAAAAAAAAAAAGGAGGAAAAACAGTGCCTAAATTTGACTCAAGTTCGTAGTTGAATTTAAAAAACAAAGTATGCATGAATTCGGAATTTTCCACCAAAATTCCCTTCCAAATGCCTCGAATCAAGAACATTTTACACATTTTCTCCTCTTAATTGAAGATTTGAGCCATGTTCTTGTAATTCTAACAAGGAATTAGTCGAATTGAAAAATTTATACACGTTACACTTGTTTTAGGTCATTATAACCAGGATAAATCCCACGTAGTTATCATCATCAATATTGAGTTGAAGTCAACCCAAACCTCAATTCCAGTTGCTTAAACCCTGTTTCACCAGGCCGCCATCTTGCTTAGCTGCCGCCGCCACTACCACCACCGAAGCTAACAATTCAAAGTTTCTAATCAATTCTCTAGTCATCATGTCCAGTAGTGATTGTGATATAATTGACATAATTTTTCTTTTTTTAAAAAAAGTCAAAAGTTTCAATTTTTATGTAACAAATTTGATATTCTGGTTAACGTTTTGTCATTGTTTTGGGATAAAAAATAAAATAAAATGCTGGAGACATATTTGTTTATATTTTTTATTTTAAAAATATATAAATTCATTTTTAAAACAATCTCAAAGATAAAATCATTTTATATCTTTATTTTTATTTACTTAATTAAACATTTTCCGTACTTACCATGTTTTTCCATAAGCTTTCGTACTATTTCCGTCTCTTCTATGTTTTATTATTTTTAATTACACATAAACGTTGCTCGACCACATATATAATTATTGAAAATCAAAGTCAATCTATACATTGAAAATGAAACACACAGCAAAGATGAAGCAATCCGGCGAAACATTCCACAATCGGCCCGGAGAAATTAACGTGATTTTTATCCGATCCAGCAAGAAATGGGACGAGGGTAGGTTTTGATGTCGACAGGACACACCATTGCCATTATCATTGAAGATGAGGATGATGTCGTTAATTAACACAAAGCATCATGCATGCCTAAAAGAATTGCATTAATTATCACAGTTTAATACTAGATTTAATGAATGATTTGTCACAAATTAAACCACACGAATTAGAGACAATGTTAGTGCTGTAATAAACTCATTTTTTCTGGATCTTATCTCATTTGGTAATTATGATTCGATTCATCAAACCAATTCTTTTCTATTTATTACAAAACCCTTTCAGTACGTGTTAATAACATTAAATAAATAAATAAGTGTTCTTCCGAAACTTCTTTCTTTCTAATTATTAAGAAAAACAAAAACAAAAAAATAAAACACTCTCCTATCCCGATTTTAGATTCAAATTTAATAAGAGAGATTTAATATATATATATATATATATATATATAGACACACCCTATATATATTATCTCAAAAGCCACGCCATTAATTAAACATTAGCAAAAGAACAAATATTTAGATGTATGCCATCTTTTAGCCTATAAATAGCGTAATCTCCAATACAAAAATCCATGACTCCCAAAACAAAGCAAAAGAAAATCTTCATCACCATCTTCCATAAAACACTCAATCTTTATCAAGCAACCCAATCATCATCAACAACAATCCACTCCAAAAACTTAGTTTCAAAATCTCCAAAACCTCCATTTTCCAACGTCGTATCACTCACCATATTTCCCTCGTGATCCCTTTGAAAAAGTAGTTCGCATTGTACAGTCCTTTCCTTCTCAACTTGCACCGCGCGCACCCTTTTCTCCAACCCTCTCTCTCGAGCTCTCCTCTGTATAAGGAGCGCTTGTCTTTTTTCCTGTTGAAGCCCGAAAGGGTTGCTGTGATTCATAACATGGATGGTCATGGCAATCACAGAGAGAGAAACAAGAAAGAGGATTCGGACGATGATGGAGAAGAGGAATATGAAGTGGAAGATTTGAAAGACAGGATAAAATCTTCAAGAGGGAGTCGATTTAATTTGATAGAGAAGGAGTTTGGACTCGTTAATAATAATGGGTCGTCGTCGATGACAAGTTGGAGGAGAAAACTGAGTCGTGAATCGGTCATTAATGGTATTCGTTATGTCTCCTCAGGTTTCGTTATCCATCCTGATAATAGGTGAGTCATTTTCTATCCTTAATTAATCTAGTATTCTATAATTAGAAATGTTTCCTTTATCACTATGATTTTTGTTATTAAAAAAATAAATTTATTAAACACTAATTAGCTAAAATTAGTGGACGAGATTCATAATTAATGCTGTGAATAAAGAGGAAATGTATAGGCTGTTATTTGCTTTGGGTTAGCCTCTTGATAGAAGTCACAAGTAAATAGGAAATAAAAATATATTTAATTGAAAAATAAAATATAAATATATAAAATAAATCTATTTTGAGTTTTTATACTTTACGAATATATGTTTTCTTATTCCATTATCTTCTATTCTCTAATCTTAAAACAATCTATTATAGTTTAAGAAATTTAATAATTATACATAATCATAAGGTCAATAATTAATATAAGCTCACATAATTATATTGCGACGAAAGTGGCTAGCCTTAGCATTGAGTTTTATGTCAAGGTTATTTTTCTTTAACGAATGTTGATTCACGATTTGGATCTCATTTTTTTCAAAATATGAATCTATTATTTTATTCAAAACAATTCTTTTTTTTTTTGTTTAAACTTGATAAAGTATAAATTGGATCAACTAAATTGGAGCTTAACACATTAAATTTTAAATCATACGGGTGAATATAAAAAATAATTTCAATCAAAACTTAGCTTGGGTTGAGTTTGAATACCAAGACAACTCCACGAGCCAAATCAATACTTGCTGGTTTGTATTTAGAAGCTGGTGGGCATATGTGGCCCATCAGGACTGAGGAGGGTCCATTTGTGAACATTGGAATGAGAAGCACATGTAGTCCACCTCTCACGATGGCCTCAGTTGGATTGTTCATGCCCTATACGCCCTGGTAGGCTTCTCTAGTGCATGAAGGTCATGGACCATTGAGATGGAGCATGCAGTCGCGACAAGTGTGGTGCCCCTAGCTCCTGCCTGGGTTTGATGTGTTGTCATGCCTTTGTTCTTATGTATAGACAGCATAGTTGATGTATTCAGTTCTGCTGTCTTTGTTGTTTTACTGCATTTCATCCAACTATGTTAAGATATATTTCCAGTGATCAGTTGTTGGTCACAGTGATGAGCACATTGATAATTGTATATGAAGTGCAAAATCAAAGGCACCCTTAAATGGAACACTGTGGTTAAAACAATGCAGGTGGTATCGAGCATGGACAAAATTCATTCTATTATGGGCAGTCTACTCTTCCTTCTTTACACCAATGGAGTTTGGTTTCTTCAGGGGATTACCTGAGAACCTCTTCATATTGGACATTGTTGGACAGGTTGCTTTCCTTCTTGATATCATCTTACAATTCTTCATTGCCTACAGAGATAGTCAGACTTATCGTACGGTCTATAAGCGCACTCCTATTGCTCTTCGGTCAGTTCTCTCATCTTCCATGCATATTTACTGTCATACACAACGTTTCTTTGCTTGCCTTTAGGTTGAAAGCTGTTCAGTGAGATTCATCGATGTTCACTGCCTAAGTAGATACAAGCCTAGTACTTTTTTTTTGGCTTGATTTGGGTCTGCTTCTCTAGAATATTTTGCTAATGTGCGTCACTTATTCTCTTTTTTTTTTCCAGGTATTTGAAATCTCATTTTATCATTGATTTGCTTGCTTGCTTGCCTTGGGACATCATCTACAAGGTATTAGTTTCATTAGAAGCATGATAGAACATTTTGTTGATAATGAAACTAGTTGAAAAATAATTTGCAGTATATCATGGATATCTGAAGGCTTGAATGTTGCAATAGTGATCGAGTCTAGGTCTCATAATCATCATGGGATTTTTCGTTTAATACAGGCTTGTGGACATAGAGAAGAAGTGAGGTATCTCTTATGGATTAGGCTAAGTAGGGTGCGGAAAGTAACTGATTTTTTCCAAAAGATGGAGAAGGATATACGAATAAATTACCTTTTTACAAGGATTGTAAAGCTTATAGTAGTAGAACTCTATTGCACGCACACGGCGGCCTGCATTTTTTATCATTTGGCTACTACTCTTCCATCTTCTCAAGAAGGGTATACTTGGATTGGAAGTTTGAAAATGGGTGATTATAGCTATACAAGCTTCAGGGAGATTGATATCTGGAAGCGGTACACAACATCTCTATATTTTGCCGTCATCACTATGGCAACTGTTGGTGAGTTACTTCTTACTTTAAAGACAACCTGAATTTTATGGTTTTCTCATTTTGTTTATATCACTATATGAATTATCAAATTGATATGAATTACAACGTTCACTTCCATAACAAAAAGGCGATTAATATTTAATGAGAAAAGGTGAAGTATTGACCTATTGAATTGATGATGTTGGCTCAAATCTGCAGCATAGCTGACCCCTCAAAAAGTGTTGTTTCACATTAACGTTCTTAGCCTCGTGGTGTGTTTTGCCTTGAGTAGAGAGGTGGTACTAAGAACTTATAAGCCTCGTAATCCCTTATTTCTAGCTGATGTGGGATATTGGTATCATCAGGGGTCCAACAGCATGAATGCCATAATCATTGATGTGTCATCTGTGCGAATCTTCTTAGTTGAGTTTAGACTGATTCATTTTGTTTAATACTTTTATTTATGATCATCTGTAATGCATAAGGTTTCAGTTAAGTTGGTTGTGTTTTTACATCTACCATGTTTGAAGAGTCTCTCCTGCTGTATACCCGAGTTTTGTTGGGGTCTAAACTATACGGTCTAATAAGTCTGCTCTTTCTGCCACAGGTTATGGAGATATACATGCTGTTAACTTGAGGGAAATGATATTTGTAATGATCTATGTGTCCTTCGACATGATTCTCGGTGCTTATTTGATCGGAAATATGACAGCATTAATAGTAAAAGGTTCGAAGACAGAAAAGTTCAGGGATAAAATGACAGATCTCATCAAATATATGAATAGAAATAGACTTGGAAAGGACATCCGAAATCAGATCAAAGGCCATGTTCGCTTACAGTATGAGAGTAGCTACACTGAGGCTTCTGCTCTGCAGGATCTCCCCATCTCTATTCGTGCAAAGGTAAAGAACACGTCGAGATATTTCTTCCTTTTCTTTTCAGTTTTTCTTTATAGTATTGGATTTCGCGGATACGAACTTTGAGCTTTAGTTAAAAAGAGGAGTACAGATAACAATGTCTCCTTTTCTAACACTACCGTTTTACAGAAGATTTGTCTCGCTTCTTAAGAGAAGCACGACTTTGTGAATATAACATTCATTTTCTAAAGATTAGGATACTGGTTTGGTGCTGGATGAAATGTTCAAATTTGTTTTGTGTTTCGAAAATAAGGGTTAGTTTTGACATTAAGTCATGCATGTGGATTGTTGAATCACTATGTCTGTGGTTCCTCTTCTGCTTGTTTAGAGTTTGTCCAGAAATTTTAAGCTTATAATAATTTGTTGATTATTCTTTGCAGGTTTCCCAAACTTTGTACACAGAATATATCGAAAAGGTTCCCTTACTTAAGGGTTGCTCTGCAGAATTTATTAATCAAATTGTAAGTGCTTTTTCTCTCGCATTATATTCCATTGATGATAATTGAGATTGAAGATTCAGAAAGTTCCAAATAGTGGAGCAACAATAAAATAGTAAAGCTTAAAATGCTACTTCTTGTTTCTGTGAAATCATGGATTTCATTGCCAAATCACTGTTGCAAGTTAAAGGTTAAATTAAATCTTGACATCATTGATGGTCACAAACTGTACTAGGCTCGGACTTTGATGTACTTTCAGGAATAATCTATCTTTTTGTACCATGTTGCATGGTGATGAACATGAGAGGTGGACTTGAGTTGACATGCTTTTGAAATCTTCCTCTTGTTTCTTTTGCTTCGGACAGGTCAATCTTCCTCACCAGTGCATTGCTTAGTCTACCTTGCTCATATGCAAACACTTGTTATTTCTCTTACTCTGTGCCACTAAAAAATTCTCATGCATTATTCTCCATGTTGTATGTTTTGTGTTGCAATACTACTCATCCATTATAGGAGCCACACCTCTTCTGTTCTCATATTTCCATTTCTTTTGTTCTTGCAGGTCATCAGGCTTCACGAGGAGTTTTTTCTCCCTGGAGAAGTAATTATGGAGCAGGGAAATGTGGTAGATCAACTTTACTTTGTCTGTCATGGTGTGCTGGTACGATTCTGTATCCAACTGTCACTAAGTTTCATTATATGATACGATTCGTTAAAACTATGGTGATGCTTTCATATATAGCCTCTCATTAACTGGGAATAATGTTGTAGACATGCTGTTATTTCTATGATTCGGCTATTGGATCAACTTTTGTGTTTTTGAGTGGTTTGCATAGGATACATACCTTCATGTTTTCAGCACATAAGCATGATCACTTCCTTCTTTCTCCTGGGTGCAGGAAGAGGTTGGGATAGGGCAGGATGGATCAGAAGAAACTGTCAAACTCTTGCCACCTAACAGCTCATTTGGAGAAATTTCTATCCTTTGCAACATCCCCCAGCCTTATACTGTTAGAGTTTGTGAATTATGTCGGCTTCTACGGATCGATAAACAATCTTTCTCGAACATACTTGAAATTTACTTTTACGATGGACGCAAAATTTTGGACAACCTTTTAGAGGTAATTCAACTCTGTTAATATGCACCTTCTTCTAACTCATATTCATGTTTTTATTTTCCTTCCATATCATTGTGAAACCAGTATCAGATTATTGATATAGGTCTATATTTGACGTAAAGGGATTATTTGCATGTTCATTAAGAGTCTAAATCAAGGAAATTTGACAGGGGAAAGAATCTAATCTTCGAGATAAGCAATTGGAATCAGATATTACATTTCATATTGGAAAGCAAGAAGCTGAACTTGCTTTGAGGGTTAATAGTGCAGCTTATCATGGAGACCTTTATCAGCTGAAGGGCTTCATCCGAGCAGGAGCTGATCCCAATAGAACAGATTATGATGGAAGATCACCCTTGGTATGGGAAACGCTGATCAAGTATATGACTGCTCTCATTTTACTTCATTTCTTATCATTTTTTGTATTGTCTAAATCATAAAATATATAAAAAAACACCTCTAATGCTGGCACATTTCATGTGGCTTATTACCAGAGGTGGGTGAGCTTTCATATCATATTTTGTGCCATACAACTGCAAAAGTGTGCTTGTCTTTTTTCCTTTTTAATAATTTTTTTGCTTCTAAGCTACTTTCTCCAGTACTTGAGCAAATTTATATTTTGTAAAGGTAGATTAAGAGAGTGAAAGAAATGCTTTATCTGAAACTAGCATTGTTTCCAACAGCATCTTGCAGCATCTAGAGGTTATGAAGATATCACACTTTTCCTTATTCAAGAAGGAGTTGACATTAACATCAAAGGTAATTTGCTTATATTAGTGGTTTGATGTCTTACTGACGAATTTAAATTGATAATATTATATAATTCTTTTACAGATAAATTTGGAAACACCCCCTTGTTGGAAGCTATAAAGAATGGACATGATCGAGTTGAGTCTTTACTTTTTAAACAAGGGGCTATCTTGAACATAGATGATGCTGGTAGTGTCCTGTGTAGAGCTGTTGCAAGAGGGGATTCAGATTTTCTTAAAAGAATTTTGTCCAATGGAATTGATCCAAACTCTAAAGACTACGATCATCGAACTCCACTTCATGTAGCTGCTTCAGAAGGATTATATTTGATGGCGAAGCTGCTGATAGAAGCTGGAGCTAGTGTTTTCTCAAAGGACAGGTAGGCCTGATATTATTTTGCTCATCAGTCATTTCGTAACTAGACCTGCTTTTATAGCATTGATCTACTTTGAGGGTTAATATAGGCTTATTAGTAGATGAATAAAGCAAAGCTCTGGCGTTTCCTGCAATTAGAATGGAAAGGAAAAGAGAATTTGGAAAATTACCAAAACAAAGGATTCTTTTATTGAAGCTTTTCCTCAGATTTTTGTTTCCTCTCCCTGTCTTTCTAGGGTTCAAATAGTGGCAAACAGGGCAGTATTTAACTTACATGTTACAATCACATGGAGAGACACTTTATGTGTTATAATCAGTTTTAGAGAATGAGTACATTGTTCTGATCACCGACCTCTTCTTTGCCTATTTCAACTCCATAGATGGGGCAACACTCCACTTGACGAGGGCCGGATGTGTGGAAACAAGAAATTGATCAAGCTGCTAGAAGAAGCAAAATCTTCTCAGAAATTGGAATTCCATTATAGCACCCATGAGACCACAGGTATTTCTAATACTCTGTGGACAGCTTCTATTATGCTCATAGAAACTGAAATTTTCTTGATTCACATGACCAAAAAGCTGGCAAAATGGATTCCAAACAGATTGTTGAGAAAAGATTTATTAAATAATTATAAAAAAGACTAATTAATATAATACTAATGTAAAGAACTGTCTGTGGGGAAAAGATTTAGTTGAAAATTTTAAGAACAGTGGTCAAATTTAAGGGAGAGGGCTGTGTATGATGGTTCGGTCTGCTCAAGGATGTCGTGCTTATTTTATGTAGATGCACTGGACCAGACTTGAATTTTGAACTGGGATGATTTCTCCAATCATATCTTGATTGGGTAGTCTAAAATGTATGATATAGAACATGGTTGTTCTGCTTGAACCTTGTCTTCGTTACGGGTCCGCCACATTGGTCGAATGTAGCTGAATGAAGCAATTGTTGGTGATTGATCTAGCAGCTCAAACATTTGAGATGCCTATCACAGAGAACAGATGGGCATCTCTTATTGTTAATGCTTGAATTTAGATGCCTAAGAACAGGATATATATTGTCTTAGTAAAGTTAATGACAACTACTGTTTCCAATTGCAGAAAAAGTACTCCCAAAGAAATGTACAATTTTCCCTTTCCATCCACGGGCAGAAGAACAGAGAAGACCTGGAGTGGTGTTATGGGTCCCCAACACCATGGAAGAGCTTGTAAAAGCAGCATCAGAGCAGCTACAGTTTCCTGATGGTTCTTGTATATTGTCAGAAGATGCAGGTAAAATTCTTGATGTAAACATGATTGATGGTGGCCAGAAGTTGTATCTAACTAGTGATCAAACACATTACTTATCTTGAATATTGTACAGTATTGTAGCCTAGTTTTGTATCATCTCTGTATCTGAGTTCTTGTTCCTGCTGCATGCCTACATTCATAGAAGTTAAATAAATGCTTCTCATATTCATTAGAATTTCAGATTCTGAAAAGATATGCTTCGAAGACTTCATTCTATGCGCTGAGGTTTACACTATATAACATGGCAATAGCAACATTTAAGCCCTTGGAAACTTCTTTCAACAGCAGTTGGCACCAAAACTCTTCAAGAACATCACTAAATGTGTTGTTCTGTGCCATAATTACAATTACCAGTGCTGACAGAGTTAAGAGCACTATTAACAAATAAAACACAGGTCACTCATGAGAAAAATAAAATAAGAACCTCTTACTATAGTGCAAAGCTGCTAAAGCCCAAACTGAAGAATACTCTTATCCCATCTACCCAGAAATATTATCTTAATCATAGAGGAAATAAGCAGTAAAGCTCTTCCGCAAGTTGAAGTTCGTGTGGAGTAGTACTAGGTGTTAAAATAACAAGACGACGACTTGTTCAACCAATCTGCATATTTTATATTTCACTCTCAGCACATCAAAGAAATTTATTACACGGATTGAGTTGAAATGAAGCTTTCAACTTGACTAATTAGTATTAAACTCGATCGTGCATTGACTTTGCTACCCTCAAGTTATTTCTAGCTCTAAGCTATAAGAAAACATTAAAAAACCGG
>Ga0307515_10013250_pt1 | contig 15422 bp, 9 predicted proteins | sample 17_EM_MG_FD_194513 | JGI IMG/M metagenome (GOLD analysis project Ga0307515, IMG submission 194513) | Populus trichocarpa ectomycorrhiza microbial communities from riparian zone in the Pacific Northwest, United States - 17_EM | ecosystem: Host-associated > Plants > Roots > Unclassified | place... | reverse complement strand
TTTTCTTTGTTTTTTTCTTTTTAACTAATCTATTTAATTATCACACATTTATGACACGACCTTGCAGCTAGACCCACATCCAATGCTATTGGGTTTGGTATTGCAGTCAAACCCACTTAAATTTAGGCCATGCAAGTTTAATGTTATTATTAATATTATAAATATTACTCTTGGATTAGGCGTTGCAACTAAACCTAAGACTCTTGGGTATAATTTTGCAAAAAAACCTAATACTTTTAGATCTTAACTTTTTATGAAATGCAAAAAATAATTGACCCGCGGCATCGCGCGGGGCATGTAACTAGTTATAAACTAAAAGAAGTCATTTCATTGCTTCTTTTTTTATTGTTCACTATTGATCACTACAGTGCACTTGGCTTAGCTCTCTCTCTCTCTTTTTCCTTTTTATCCTTTTGCATTTATTGGTTTTAGTCACTTATTTATTTTTTTTTACTTTTATCCCTTCATTTTCATGTTATATTCAACATGATTTAAAGTCTAATAATTCATTTTGGTTTGTGTTATATATTGTATTTGAAGTGTCGATTATGCTTAATTTTACAAAATATAATTTATTTTTATTAGTTAAAAAATATTAAACAGGAAACAATTTAATATAGAAACAAAGAGGCAATCACTTTTTCTTTTTAATGTTCATGAGGTGCAAAAAATTACCTGTGAGTCGTTGCATTTTTAAAATTCTTCATTCTTATTCCCTATGTTTTAATGCTTTCTCGTTTCAGTACTAAACTTCATTTATTTTCTATTTCAGTTCCTAGAATTTGATAAGAGAAAGACAATTATTGAAAAATAAGAGAGGAGAGAATGTGGTTTGTTGGTCACTTTCTAACAATAAAAAAGTTAATTTTAGTATCAACGAGCTCTTCTTAATGAGAGTAATGTCATTGAGGTGGTGTATGTAAGCTTCCATCTTACGAGGTGTTTCTCTAATATTAAATAAACTAGTTTCTTTTAAAAAAAACAAACAAATAATAAAATCTTTCTTTCAAAAAATACATTAAATATTTTAATTTTCATACAGCCAAATTCTAAAAGTTTTCATGCATATTTTATATAAAAAAATAAATTGTGTTTTTATCATAGTTTGAAAAACATAAAAACTAATTAATGGATATCATAACAAGTATGTGATTATTCATTAAGATTTGACTAAAATCTCAAAAACATCACAAAAATCAATTTGTTTAATTAATATTTGGGGTATGAATTTTACAATATAATACATGTTCCCGGTATTAAATTAAATGAATTGACAAAAATAAAATGTTAGGAATTAATTATAGACTTCAATATTTAGGGGTATAAAATTACACTGTAAAGTATATCTCCATGTATTAAAGATATAAAATAGAAATAAATATATTATTTAAATTTGAGCCTTAGAATGGTTAAGTTTTAGCCTGATAAAACAGAGATCTCTTTACTGAAGGGGATTTGTCTTAAGCTCCTAAAGATAAAGATCTCTTTACTAAGGAGGATTTACCTTATATCCATAAGATATGAATCTCTTTACCGATGATGACCTTTCTTGAACTTTGGATAAACCAACGAATAGAAACATAACTTGGGAAAAAAAACAATCAATAAATAATGCAACTTATCATAGGTAGGGTGCACTAGGAGTGATGCGTCTTCCTCATGCACAACTAGTCCCCTTACTCATACTCATACAGACTAGTAGATTTTTTTGTGATCATAATATTAGGTGGTGACTTCTCAACCCTTCAAATCATAATTTCATTATTAATCCCAACACATCTAACCCCCCCCTCAATTTAGGAGGATGACTTACCATTTGATGTCATGCACGGTACGACAAGACGGTAACTCCATTAGGGAAATCTCTGGTTAAATTAAGCTTTGTTGATTGTTTGTTTGTTATTTATTTTTTGGTATGGGTGATTTAATTTTAACATGTATTTTTTATATATTATCCATGCATAAGAACATTGAATATGAATTTATGCCTTCATGCATTTTAATTATGAGAGTGTAAACTCAATTCTAGGTTAGGTGGGTGATTATAGGTCTGCTTCATGACTTTCAGTCAGGATTCAGATTCGTAAAACACCTAACTATGATATAGGTGTTTACTTGGTAATGACGATCATATTGTGCCCCAATTATTCCTTATAAACCCCTATATTGCCTTCATGGGAGGTAGTCATTGTGTAGATCATAGACCCATTTTAAGACCAGATAGTAAGCCTACCCCTCATGTAATGACTAGAATCTACCCTTAGGATGTTTGATTCCAGGTATAAAATTACGTTGTAAAGTATATTCTCATATATTAAAGATACAAAATAGAAATAAATACACCATTCAAATTTGGACCTTAGAATGGTTAGATTTTAGCATGATAAGACAGAGACCTCCTTACTAAGGGGAATCTATCTTGATCCCCCAAAAGATAGAGACCTCTTTACTGAAATCGACCAACCTCAAATCCATAAGATAGGAACCTCTTTACTAAAAAGGACATTTCTTAAGTTTTGGGCAGACCAATGAATAGAAACATGACTCGGGAAAAAAAATAATTAATAATGCAGCTTATCATATGTAAGGTGCAGTGCACTTGAAGTGATATGTCTTTCTCATGCACAACTAGTCCCCTTACCCAGACTCTTGAAGACTAGTAGGTTTTTTAGTAACTATAATACTGGGTTGTGACTCCTCAACCTTTCAAATCATAATTTCATAATTAATACCAACACATCTAAAACCCTTTTCGATCTAGGAGGATGACCCGTCATTTGACGTCATGCACGCCACGAAAGGATGACGACTCTACACGGGAAAATCTCTAGTTGGACTAAGCTTTGTTGATTGTTTGTTTGTTATTTATTTGTTGGTCTAGGTGATTTAATTTTAGCATGCAATTGTTTTATATACTATTCATGTATAAGTACATTAAATATGAATTTATGCCTTCATACATTTTAATTTTGAGTGTATAAACCAAATACTCTTATTTTAAAGATGTGTATCACTTTTCTTTTTTAACACCAATCCACTTAGGGCTAAAATTTAAGTTCTTGATTCTCTCACTTTTTATAAATCATTTATATACAATTATTAATGAGGAAATTAAAGCTAAATTGAACCACTTAAACTTATGTGTTTGCATTTGTGAATCTATTTTTTGATAGAGTTATTATCTTGTAAATTAAAATGAAAGATATTATTGTGAAAACAAGCACTTGAGATTATGTAAAAAGCTCAGATTAAGCTTGAGAATGGAATCTAAAGGGTTTTAGTCTTGAGTCCAAAAAAAATATCTGAATTATAAGGGTTGTGATTTTGAGTATTTGAAAGGATTGTTATTCTAAAAAGGTGTAGTTTTACTCTTGAAAAAGATGAATAGAAATGCCCGAGCCTATAACATGGGAAATGGAATAAACAATTAAGTTGAACCATTATAAAAATCAAGGTGTTTAATCTCTCTTTCATATCGTCATTCATTCTTAGCTAGAAATTTGATTTGTGATTGAATTGTGTTGTTGGATGTTTGGAGTGTATATTAAAGTTCTAGATCTTTAGGAACAAATCTTTTCTTTTCTATGTTTGATTATTTTAAACTATAATTTGATTGCATTGTATTTTTTTGCAACTTATAATTGAGTGAATTTAGATTTGAAGATTATATTTATTGAAGATTGAAAAAAAAATTAAATTAGTCACCTGATTCATCCCTCTACTTCTAGGTTTTTAGGACTTTATTATTAAGGTAGAAATATGAATGGTAAGATGTTCTTGTTGTGTTAGTGTTTTTGAAAGGCAATGGTATATCTATGTTTTTTAGATATAAATAGACCTGAGAGTAGATTAAATCATGGAGAATGTAATGGTGTAAAACACTCGAGTTTGAGCAAGTTATGGCTAAACATTAGCAAAATATGGATTAGATTCCTTTGAATAATCAATCAATCTTTGTTCCTAATGAGAGAACTAACAAGTAATGATTAAGGTTAATTTTAAATCAATTCTACTAGTTATCTATGTTTTGTTTGAGTTGAAATGTTAGTATTGGAAGTGTTGGAGTCGAGTCCATTATACTGAGATGGTTAAAGTCAATTCCAACTGTCATTTCTGAATCATTTAAGACAAATGAAATATTAACTAACATATATCATTAACATCTCATTTGAAACTAAATCACATGCTGAATTGAATGCAATTCATAAACAATTTATAATTCAATTGATAACTTATTATGATTTTTCTATTTGAAATAAAATACTAAATCACATAATTGAATTCAACTATACTGTTTGAATACACGTGGAAATGAATTGAAATGACAATCTTGACTATTCTGTCATTAATTTATAAATCATTTTTGTTATAGAAATCATTTCTTTTTGTTTCAAGTACCCTTATATTTATTTAAATGACATAAAATATAGGTATTTTAAAGAAGATATAAATAGAACTATCTCATATTAATTATTTATTAAATATTTATTGAAAAGAAATTAAAAAAATATACATGTGTTAAAATTTTTTTTTGATCAAAATCTTTTCTAGACATATTATAAAAAACCTGTCATCCATGTATAATTGGCTGAACAAAGCAAAAAGAAAAAAAGAGAAAAAAAGGAAAGATTCGGGCAAAAACAGAAAAGAAATAAAAAAAAATAAAAGGAAACATTAATAACATACCTTATGAGGAATAAAAATATGTTGATGAGAATTGATGCGAAGTAGAGAAGAAAAAAAGGATATCGTGCTCCTAAAGGTTTTTGAAAGAAAAGAAAGAAGTGTATTAGAGACTAAGCAAAAATAATGTTTGTGTTAACATATAAATATTTTTAGAATATTGTTTTAAAAGTTAATTTCAAGAGAAATTACAATAATATAATAAATGAGAGAGTTTTCCTAATTTATTTTTGTATTTTTTTATAAATTAAATTCCATTTGAAATATTCATTTAAAAGAATTCTCAAACATAAAAAATAATTTAACCCTTTGAATTTACATGGTTCCAACAAGCTGTAAGTATATACAATAATACAAGACAATATTCTAAGTTGAACAACATTGATAAAAAGCCAAAAGATTTGAAACTCAATTGATAATGATGGAATATAATAGGGACTAACTAAATGATTTCTTTGAGGAGATGATATGCAACCTCTAAGAGTAGAGGGGCATAATGTAATTAATATATGCTGCGGGAACAAAGGAAAAGAAAAATGTAGGAAAGAGGAGAAAAAAGAAGAAGAAAAAGAAGAGAAGGTTTGGAAGTGAATGAAAAGGAAGAAGAAAATGTCAGTACTGAACATGGTAATGGATAGGTGGAGGCCTCAATTAGATGCGATCCTCTCCACCTTCGTGTCCATCTACCCTCACGAAACCTCACCTCTCCTTCACTCCTCTTCCTGCTTTTTCTTCGTAATGATAATAATTAAATCTTGTTCTTCTTTTGTTTTGTTCTTTAAATTAATATCAAGAATTCATAAATTAATTTTAGTGTTTCTCGTTGCAGATTTTGAGTGCATATTTTGTAGTGTTACCATTGCGGGATGAAGGTGCAATCTCTCTAGGTTTATCGAAGCTTCCAGCTCTCTTTATCGGATCCTTATTCCTCACCTTGATTGCTGCTCCTTTATCAACTCTCCTTTTCTCTTTCCCTAATTTCTCTAAATCCAAGGTTGGTTACCATTTTCCTTTTTTTTTTTTCATTATTATTGTGATTGTAATAATAAAATCACTGAAATGGGTTTTAATTTTCAATCATTAATTCTTGAGATTTCATGCCCACCACCACCACCAGGCTTTGTTTTTGATACACAGGTTTTTTAGTGTTTCTCTTGTTCTCTTCTTCTTTCTATGGCATTTCTCTTCCTCTGCTTCTGCTGAGTTTTCGCTCTTCAAGTCAAAGGTATTTTTTATTTTTATTTTTAATTACCAACAGTTTTTTTGTCTTAATTTCTGAGTAAATTGTCTCTTTTTTTTAATGATTAGGGTACTGTTGCTATATCAACTGAATTGAAAGAGGGTTTGAAGGTTGATGTTGACAGAACCAGTAGTACATATTCTGGAAGTTGGGATGATCATGGATGGTTTTATATTTCTGTCAGAATTGGATTGTTTCTCTGGGTATGATGAGTTTGAAAGCTTCTATTGGTTTTAGTTATTTCTTAAATTAAATGTTGACTGATTGCCTTGTGATTTGACTTTTTGAGTTTCTTCTATGGTTGGAATTTTTTTTCTTTTTTTTTTTGAAGGTTGCGCTGCTTAATCTTATTACCATATCATCGACTTGGGCTAGGGTTATTGATGTGATGGATAGTGAGGTTAGTATGCTGCAACGTGGAGACCTTAAAATCATCATGGTTTTATATTCTGCATTTGACATTTCGGTTGTATTCAGTCAGGTTCAAGATTGTTTGGGTTCATTGGTGCTGGTGCTACACTTGGTCAGCTATTTGGATCGTTGTTTGCTACATCAATGGCTTGGTTGGGTCCTTGTATGTATGCTTCGGAAAATGAGATTGCTACATCAATGGCTTGGTTAGTTTCTGTTTGTTTGAATTTGGTTTTAAATGATTGGTTGGTTCAATGCAATTGCAGTTTTACTTCTATTTGCTGCTTTGTTGATGGAACTAGCTGCACAGTCATCAAAAGGGATCAACAAGGATGTATCCCATCTTCCTCATGAATTATCTCCCATAAGGTCAGCCATTAGTAGTGATGACTTGTTATTGTCTGTTAATAGTGATGACGTATTACTGTCTCTTAGTTCATGGATAATCAATGTCCTAGTTTTGTACAAACTGTTCTTTCAGAGTGAATGCAAATTCTTGTTGTTTGTATCTGATACATTTCTTTTACCCTTTTCTTTGCTATCACTTCTAGTCAAAACATTTGAACAGTCTGGATGATCCACTAGTACTTTTTTAGCTTCTTAGACCACATGCTACTCACCTGTCAAGAAAAAAAAATGTATTCATGTTGGTCATATTATTTTGCATCTCTGGAAGAGTGAAAGAGCTTTTCAGGTGCTTTCATGTAGCTTATTGGGATGCTTTTGCTTTTTAGAAAAGTTGATGCTGATCAGCATAGTGAGGCTGATGGACGATCATCACCAGCTTTCAAAGTCTCTTCTCCAAAGTCTCCTTCATCCAGGATGAGGCCTCAGTTTTGGGCCATCTTAGATGGGTTTCGGCTTGTATTATCTTCAACTTATTTGTTGAATGTGTCTCTATTCCTGTGGCTGAGTGCAGTTATTTCGTCATTCTTCTATTTTCAGGTAAAATGGAACTCTGCTCCTGTTCATGTACTCTGAATTTCTAAATCACCCTTTCCAAACCAGATTTTATGATTTGACTGAATAGGAAGTAAACTAATTTAGAGAACTATCTATAGTTTATCTTGCTTTTTGTTGATTTTGTTGTTATTAACCATGAGAAAAGCAAGAGGGAAGAGGAAGAGTGGATTGAAAGTAAAAAAGGGATCGGACCATGTTTTTTATACATGCACTCTGTTTCTCAGTTGGTCAGAGATAGCAAGACGCTTATCCTTATCTTATAACTCAGTGGATCTCACATTATCAATTTTTTTCGGCTTTTTATTTATTTATTTTGTAATCCTTATGGCTTAAAACTTAGCAACATAACTAAGCGTCGCTCTCTTCCACTCTTAACCCTTCCGATCTTGGGTATGACTGGGATTTTAATCTCAGGTTTACTGTATGACGTCATGCCAAGTGACTACCACTATGATAGCCGGAATATCTGCCAATTTTGCTGTCATATGCTGGCTAATTTGATTTTTTGATATCTGAAACTTATTTCTTAAACATTTATATACCCGCAAAGAATATGTACAAGTAACATGAACCAGAATAAGTAATTATTGGAGCTGGGATTCCACTACAAGTAAATTCAAATTTAGGGAGCTTAAACTGTTTAGGCTTGACTATTGATATAAAATGATTTGATTTGTTGCCATTGCTCTAGATATGATTTATCCTCATCTATATATGAATTATGCGTATTTCCTCTCACTAATGAATCCTTGTTTTCTTTTGTAGAAAGTAACAGTAATTGCCATGACTGTTTCAAGCTCTCTTGGAAGAAGAAAATTGTTTGCCCAGATAAATAGCTTCACTGCTGTTTTTATCCTTGCTGGACAACTTACTTTAACAGTAAGCTGATAACCAAATATATTTCTTCAATGTTTTGATGTTCTGACTGGTTGTAAAACCAAGAAAATAGATAATACTTACTGGAGTTTCAGTATTAAGGAAATCAGTTGCAGAATTATGATCAAATTTAACAGGCGTCTTGGTCTGATTAGTTGTTACTGAGTTTCCCCTGAAGCAATTTTAATCTTTGTATTCCCAAGCCTCAGAGAGGGTAATTTCTGAAAATAAAATAAAATAATCTCATGGTTTGTTTGGATGTGGTGGATATAAAGAATATGCATGGTACTTTTATGCAATTGAATCTGAAATTTGTCCACGTAAAAAATGTAAAGAAGGAAGCTTTGTAGAAGAATTCCTGTACCAAAATGTTTTTAGAAATGATATTCCTTTACACTAATTCAATCTTGAATCTGAAATTTGTCCACGTAAAAAATGTAAAGAAGGAAGCTTTGTAGAAGAATTCTGGTACCAAAATGTTTTTAGAAATGATATTCTTTTACACTAATTCAATCTTGAATCCTTAACAAATTGCATGATCTGTAGCAGAGAAATTCATTATGTCAGGTTCTGGTGGTTATTGCTGTCTGTTCATTGGGATCTGCAATTACTTTCCTTAATTCTGCTTGATAAATTTCTTCATGTAATATTTTCTGTGTTTGTGCATCTCTGGGGACAAAACTGCGGTGTTCATTGCATTTCACATTATTAGAGTTCCTGTTTATAATTTGTTGTGCTTTCGCTTATCAAATCAAACACAGGGACGCATCCTTACTTTAGCTGGGGTTACTGCAGCAATATGCTCTGCTCCGGTTGCTGCCTTCTCAAATTTGGTTGCTATTGCTGTTTGGCCAACTTGGGTAGCAGTTGCCATCTGTGAGACTGTACGGAAGGTTTGTCACCATTGGTCCCTTGCCTGCAGTGAAACAGCATTGTGGGTTGTATTTCTTTCTTTCTTCCTTTCCCGGTTATTCTATTTGAATATAATAATGCTTATGTATCCAATTATCTAGAGTATTATTTGGGTGAATGCACTTTCCTCATAAATTGTTGAGAACACTTGATATGGTTGAGGAAGTATGTCCCATTCATTTTGAGGCCTCACGGTTTGGTTTTACTCTTACTTGCAGGTGGTTACTTATGTAGTGACCAGGCCTGGAAGAGAACTTCTGTTTACTGTGGTCACTCAAGAAGAGAAATACAAAGCTAAGGTTAGTAGATGTTTCTGCACTAATAAGTTTTATGTATCCCTGATTGAATTGGGCTATTAATACCAGATTTTGTTAACAAGCAGTAATGTTGTTGCTTACATATTGATCTCCAATCTTTTCTCCCCTTTTGGCAGAAATTTCGTTTCATGTCTGATGTCATTTTTATGAAATCCCTTGAGACTCTTTTAGGCATGCATGAGTAGACTTACCTTTGCAATTGATGCAAATAACATGGATTTCACGCATTTCTTGTTTGATATTACCATTAGATTTTGAAGAATTACTTGCATATCTTCTACTGCATTATGTCAACCAGTGCTATGTCTTACCACAGGTTTGCATAGATGTCATTGTTCAACGGCTCGGAGATGCTACAGCTGCAGGAATGTACAAACTACTATTCAGCACTCTTCATGGGAGGACATCAACTGTGTCTCTTTATGCTCTGCCTGTACGTATATAATCATCAAATTTTATAGATTAATTATTATGGTGGTTATTGATCCAACCTTGTTAATTCCTGAGAACCTCAACGTAGTTCTGCACTACATCAAGTAATGCTCTGAAAATGCCATTTCATTTGTTATGATTATGTTTTTCAACCAAGAATAATGCAAGGTTTTGTTAATCGTCTTTGTGCTGCAGATCTGTTTACTTTGGGTTTTTACAGCATTCCATTTAGGACAGCGGCAAGCTCAACTTGCAAAGCTCCAGGCCGTCTAAACTTTTTTTAGGTTTTTGAAGAATGATTTTATGTACAGTTATTGAACAAAGGAAACAAAGATAAATAATTCCTTTGTATCATTTCCTCTTTGGGGTTATAATTTTATAGGCTGATAGTTAATGGCTGGTAGAGCATGTCCCACCATGTCAAATGCATATACGATGATGTTTCTTTGTGCTAATACTGCTCCAACTTTACTAAGGCATGGTAACTCGACTTCTTTAGAACACAATTCACCAGCAAAACATTGCAATTTTACTAAACGCTAAGTTGAGTTGCAGTTGGTTGATCTGTGCAGATCACAGGCAATTGTATCAGTGGAAAAAAAGTACTGCTGTGTGGTGGTTACACAGTCGTGAATAAATTTGATTCTATCAACTTAGCTCAAGACACAAGATCGGACCTCTGAAATAGGATTTCAATCTTTGTAAGAGCTGTTGTGAACTTCACCTCTTATCATTTCCTCCCATCTAGCGCCAATTGGGGTGACCAAGAACCACATTATCTGTCATCATGGCGCAAAAAAATAAAAAAATAAAAAGATTTCTACCTAACACCCCTGAGCCCAGGCCATATACAGAGATAGCCGTAGACATTGTTCAGGGCGGTTTTCTGGTTCGCTAGCTATCCACTGTAAAGCTCGAACATCGATTCTTTTTTATGAACAGTGACCAATACCTAAACAAGAGTGTGTCCCTACTCCCAGTTAACAATGAAGTAACATTGTCGGGGAGGGATACTGAAGATTGATGTTTGATAAATCCTCCAAGATTATTATTACACCTGCACTAATTCACGGAGTTTCCCAATATTAGGTACATAAGTACCATTATTGTACATTTGATACAGGTAAAGCTTCCATTACTGCTATTAAACTGTGCTAATCGGAGTTCCTCTGCCTCACTTTTTTTCATTTATTTTAACAAAGTGCACAGGTTCCAAGGTCATCTCTAGCCATGAGCTACCATTTGCCTCCCCTGCAAGTTCCCTCGTCCCATGAAACCAGCCCTTTGCGGTTGATTGATTTGAGTTTCTCCTCGTAGCTGCTTTATCAAATGAAATTATCCTGGGTTAACATGATTCAACCAGTCAGAATGTACATCAGCAAGGTTCGACTTTCATATGATAAACTAAGGGGGAGTATAATTATATAAATTATGCATGCTTTGTTTTGGCAATGGCTAGAAGGATAACTGAAATTAGTCCTACCATGCATGCAAATAACTGACTTTTGTGCAGGATGATAGTTCGCCCTTCAGACTTCGAGGGCACTAGAGGGTGTCAGGGCTAGATGAATCTGTGTCTCCTATTTATTTCATCAGGTTTGCTTGCGTTTCACACGTGGTCAATGCAGGTATTAGTAATTTCACCAGATTAAAATATAATTATTTTGTTTTCACATTTTTATGGTTATGCTGAATAGCGAGATGCGCTGCTAATCCATCTAGTAATGATCAGACAAAATAACCTCCAGGAGAGATCCCTTACTTTCTCAGATCACAGCCTCAGAATCTTGAACTAGAATGCTTTGCAATACAACAAAATGCTTACCTTAAATGCTTATGTTCCACGGAGGGAACGGACACGATCTTGAATCAAGTGCCTCTCCCAATCTGCTATATCTTCAAAAGCATATTCTGGTAGACTCTCAAAGGGCTCCTTCCATGGATCATTCTTGGCTAGATCATAAGTAGCTGCTTGTATCGATCTCTTACTGGGTCCACAAGGTCTCTTCGAAGTTAGTGTATCATAAGCTGTATTAAGCTGTCCCATACCAGTAGCAAAAATGACAATCAGAAAAGTATGTTCCAGTTTGCGAATCAATCAATCAAGAAATTGTATCAAAACAATCACTTTAGAAGTCCGATAATATCATGATATCCATACTAAATATAGCCCACAGTTTTGTAAGAAATCATATCAATATAAGTCTGAAATTTAAAATAATAATTTTTGACAAAAATAAATAGTAGAAGAGTTGAGAACTAACATTCATGCAACAAAACCAGAACATGTAAGCTATAGCAACAGCAGGGGCTCTTCCCAGTCCAGCTGTGCAATGTAGGTACACTCTGCCTTTTCCCTCAGAAGTAGCCCATTCCAACGATGAAACAGCTTTGGGTAATGCACTTCTCAAGGAATCTGGATCGAAATCTGTAGCCTGAAGAAAGAATTATATTTGCAAATTCATCCAGTTAGCACCAAGAAAACACTGGTAAAAAAATAAAACGCAGGCATGAACACATGAAAAATGGTTGAAACATATAATAACTCATTTTGGAAATTGGAGTCTTCTACATGTTTCAATTTACAATGAGTAGCACTTTCTTACAGGCCTTCTCATATGACGGATTCCAAGTTGTTGACATCTCTGTTTAATAGACTGCAAGTCAATACCCCAATACTCGATGTCCTTGTCCTGCTGCAAGTTTAGAATGTAGGCCACATTCTCCTCATGTCTTAGATGTTCTATATCTTCAGGTTTCTGAGGTTGGGATCCCACAATCACATTATCAGTTATCAATGTGTAGTTCATACCTGAATATAGCATGTCAGTTATCGACTGAATTAAGGAACACAACACACACGGTAAGAAAACTGGAATGCATTTAGCATAAAAAGTTGGGGTGCAGGGGAGCCAAAAGTGGAATGCTAATGGTGGAACCTATACTGCAAGATACATAACTTCTTTGCAATCGTTTAGATTTTAGACTTGTGTTGATGATAGTAGTAGCTCTATCAACAAAACCAAACCTCATTTACAAACTAGTTGATATGGGTGTCTACAGTTCACACTCACACGCATCTTTATCAATGATTTCTGTAGCCATTCAAAAGAATACTTGTACAGTGTGGCTTCAGACTTTTCTATTTCCAAGTTAGTCAAAGGGTTAACGCAATTTCAAAACTTGAACCCTTTTATTTTAATCCTTATACCTTTAGACCCATGCATGTCGGGCTGTAATAAATAAAACTGATACAAATTTTGTATCAAAAGTCTTCTTTTAAACAAATGGCTGGGTCGATCCCAACCCTTTTCCATAAGATCTAGAGATTCTAGACATATATAAAGTGCTTTCATTCAGCTGAAAGGTAATATAATAGCAATGATAAGTCATCTTTCTCAGAAGTGAAACAGATCAGGATTATTTTTTCTATTGGAAATTTGAAAGCTTTTCCCTAAAGTGTGTCTATACAACAATTGATTTGTGATTCTCAATAACTTGTATCCGAAATTAGAGGGTGACAGTGGAAGCATTACCGGGAACATGGTCAACTCCATTAAAAGATAGAGAGTAAAGAATTCATGGAAAAAGTAACAACCTTTTCTGTGTTAAGCTTCATACTTACGTATGAACTGACAACATAGAATTAAATAAATTAAGGATAGAAGGATGCCATCCAGATTCAGATGCTGCCTAAATTATATAGTCATTGACCATTTCAAAAAATTAAAAACCACAGAATGGGTTGTTATTGGATTACTTCAGAATTGAATTCAACAACACAACTTAAAGTATTTAGTATTATGGAAATTTCATTGTATGGCAAAAGCAAGAAGAACCCAGAAAAACATATCCGCCAACCTGCACATTCTCCTTACTTGCAATCCATCAGAGAAAAACAAACTGAAAGTATAAAAGGAACACAAAACACTGACACACAGAAACGGATGAACAAACACAGTACCAAAATCTTAGATGGAAATGAAAGATGAAGATCAAGAGCAAGAAATAATTAGGAAAATGGAGGTAAAAGGGAAACTAACTAACCAAGATCATGATGATACTCGTATGGGTTCCTCATCATCCTTTTCATGGCAATATTATACTCTTCCATCCTGTTTGTTGAGCTCAATGATAAGTTCTTTCCTGTGGGGTTGTCCTCAACTCCACTCAACTTACAATGGATTCCAGTTCTGCCCATTTGAAAGCAACTCTTAAAGACCATAAAATTGCATGTGGGTTTCTTTCTCATCAACAACAAAATTCTATTTTCAAGTGGGTATGTCGAAACTGTAGAGAGGGAAATGTTGCTGCTAATACCAACCATATTTTCTCTCCTGATGTTCTCCGAATAGGAATTCGTGGGCGTTAGATTTGCTACTATCAACTTAAGCCACTCGTGACTTCCTTCTGATGAACCTTTTAGGAGTAAAAAAGAGAGAGTTTTACGTCAATTTGGTACTCAGATTATTGTAAGATGTGCAATTGAATCCTCATGTGTGTGTTTTTCCTTACCTTTTTGCAATCAAGTTCGTGTATTTGTTTGCAATTAATTTTTACCCAGTAACTTATTTCAATTGTTTTATACTTTATCCAGCTAAATTTGCGTTAACTTGTATCTATTGAGTGATTGTTTGAAAGCATGACAATTGTTGTTTTTCTTGTCGGTTACAAATATTACTGTTTGGTTGTTGATGCAGACTCCTTTTAAAATACATTTGTAACTTAAATTGATGCAGACACCTTCTAGAATTTGATTTAAATGGATTGTAACTTGAGAACCTATCTTAAAGAATCAAAATTATACATTTTTGACACCTTCTAGAATTTGACTTAAATGGATACTTAACCCATCAACAATTTCTCTTAAAAAATCAGAGTTATACATAATGATTATCATCACTTTACGTTTATAAGAAATGCAAACAAGTAATATTAAATCACAACGAAGTTGATTAACTATAAAGAATTTGCAAGTTCAATAAAAAATTTAGTATGATAATCACTCAACCATACAAAAGATAACAAGAATGCTGATTTTTTTCTCTTAAAAATAATTTTTTTTAAAAAAACAAATCTCTATACAAAATAGTATTTATACTAAAAAAAACTCTAAGTCTAATAGGATATCTTAAATAAATATGGATAAACCTAATAAATAATAATAATTCAATGAACATAAATTTAAATAAAGGCTCTAATATCTTTAAAGGCCTAATAACAACTAGAAGATAAATAAAATAATAGCCTAATTAATTTAAATAAGACTAAAATTCTTTTTGTAATCTATTAGAAAAATCAAAGTCTAACTTCAAATACATGGTTTTCTCTCGTATTAATGAATTAAAAGGTTTTTCATACATCAATGAAAATTTATGGATGTTCATTTTGCATTGCAACTGGAATTGCAATAATTTTTTTTTTATAGTTCTAGTTATGACCAAAACAATATTGAAAAGTCAAACTGATAGATTTGAATCTTTTTATAATATCTGAATGATCGCTTACAAGCCTTTATTGAACATGAATTAAATTAATCAAGAAGGCACTACATCAACATGAGGCAAGTTACGAGGTACCATGGTACT
>Ga0307515_10013248_pt1 | contig 15423 bp, 16 predicted proteins | sample 17_EM_MG_FD_194513 | JGI IMG/M metagenome (GOLD analysis project Ga0307515, IMG submission 194513) | Populus trichocarpa ectomycorrhiza microbial communities from riparian zone in the Pacific Northwest, United States - 17_EM | ecosystem: Host-associated > Plants > Roots > Unclassified | place... | reverse complement strand
CATCTTTGCTTCTTCGTGAGCCAGCGCGCATCCCTTACCGTGGGGGCGGGGAAACCGTCACGGAGGAGCAAGCATGACCAACTCGACGGAGCAACCGGCTTGGCGCAAAAGTAGTCGATGCGGGAACACCACCTGTGTCGAGGTCGCCAAGGTCGGGAACGAGTACCTGGTCCGCGATGGCAAGGACCTCGGCACCACACCTCTCCGCTTCACCGAGGAGGAATGGGCCGCGTTCGTGGACGCGGTCAAGGCAGGAGAGTTCAGGTACCAGTGACCAATTTCGGTCGCTGATCTTCCGCTAATACCCGCTGTGTCGCGGGCTGAGCGCGGCATACTTCGTTGGTGGGCGACGCCGAGCCACGGCCGGAGAGCTACAACCGGGTTACCGACCCTGGACGGTTTCGCGTACTGCATGGTGCCGCCGAAACTCTCCTCGACGAGTTGACCGAACGCTATGTCGTCGATCGGCGGGAGAGCACGGAGCCGGTCGGGCCCGAGCCCGGTGCCGACGTCGTGCGTACCGTTTGGCTTATTCCTCGCAATCCCGCCGCTGGGCCGCTTTCGATCGCCTTCACCGACTTCCCCGGGGTCGTGTTGCGGCTCGGCCGGTGGTTCTGTCAGGCGCTGCCCGCCTGCGGTTGCGACGATTGCGCCGAGGATCCGGCCGAGCTTGTCGACAGCCTTCGGTGCCGGGTTGCCGCGCACGTCGAGGGCGGGCTCTGGGAGCGGGTTCGGCGCGGCCTGACCGGCTCCTGCCTGGAGACCAGGCTGATCGGGCCCGGCCTGCGCGCCGGACGCGAGGAGCCGATCGACGCGGGTGAGGCCCGTGCGGCCCGGCGCGAGGGCTTCGCCGCGCCAGTCCAATGGGCGCCCTGGCCGCGCCGCGCTCCGTGAGCCCTTGGGCCTAGGCCGGGCGGCCGCCGAGCAGGTTGATCGCGATTCGGATTGCCGGGCGGCGTACGACGTCGGCCATCGAGAGTTCGCCGCGGCAGAACGACTCGAAGGCCCGCCAGCCCAGCGGCGTGGCCATGGCGGCGTGCACCAGACGCGGATGCCGGGCGAAGACTCGCAGCAGACGCCGACCGGCCGCCATCTCCGGCACCAGGTCGCGGGTGACGAGCTGATCGTATTCGGCCAGATCGGCCGGCGACTGGGCGCCGGCCGCGACCTGCCCGGCCCACGTGCCAGACCGCAGCGCGTAGCTGATGCCCTCTCGGGTCCACGGTTCCAGCAGGCCCGCGGCGTCGCCGACGACCAGCACCCGGCCCCGGCGCAGCGGCGCGTCGTCGGTGCGGCAGCGCGTCAGGTGACCGGAATCGCGGACGATGCGGCGGTCGGACAGGCCCAGTTGTGCCAGGAAACGGGACAGGTAGTCCTTGGTCTCGGCGCCTCGGCCCTTTGACATGATCACGCCGACGGTGAGTTCGTCGTCTTTTGGAAAAACCCAGCCGTACGAGCCGGGCACCGGGCCCCAGTCGAGCAGCACGCGGCCGCGGTAGGCGGCGCGGTCGGCCTCGGTCGCGGCCACCTCCACCTCAAGGCCGAGATCCTGCTGCGCAAAGGCCACGCCGACGTGCCGCGAGCTGACCGCGGCCGAGCCGTCGGCCCCGATGACGACCCGCGCGGTGAGGGCTTCCCCGCTGGTCAGGGTCACTGTCGCGGCGTCGGCATCCTGGTCGATCGCCCGGACCTGGGTGTTTTGCCGTACGTGGGCACCGGCGGAGACGGCCGCTTTGTACCAGGCGAAGTCGAAGTCGTCCCGCCGTACCATCGTCAGCACCGGACGCTGCGGTGAGTGGCGGGTGAAGGCCCGGCGCCCGTTGTCGGTAAAGGTGATGGCCGCGACCGTGTCGCGGGCCGGCACGGTGATCCGGGAGCTCGCGGCCGCCAGCGAGGTGCCGATGAGCCCGCCGCCGCAGGTCTTGTAGCGCGGGTGTTCCGCGCGTTCCAGCACGACTGTCCGCGCTCCCGCCGAGGCCGCGGCGTGTGCCGCCGCGAGGCCGCCCGGACCGGCACCGACCACTGCCACGTCCCACTCCGCTACCACGAGCGGGAGTCTATCGAGGAGCCCGTATGTACATCAGTACACATGATGTGTACGGTTGTACGCATGGGTGAGCTGAGTATGCGCGAGCGGATGTTGGCCGGTGAGCTGTATATCGCCGACGATCCGGAACTTTCGGTGGATGCCGATCGGGCGCAGTCGCTGAGCCACCGGCTCAACACCATGGATCCGACCGACGGTGCCGCCCGGCGCGCGCTGCTCACCGAGTTGCTCGGCGCGTTCGGCGAGGGCAGCGAGATCCGGCCGCCGTTTCGCTGCGACTACGGCTACCAGACGTTCATCGGGGCGCGGACGTTCGCGAACTTCGGCCTCGTCTGCCTCGACGTGGCGACCGTGACCATCGGCGACGACGTGCAAATCGGCCCGAACGTGCAGCTGCTGACCCCGACCCACCCGGTGGCGGCCGGACCGCGGCGCGACAAGTGGGAGGCGGCCCTGCCGATCGTCATCGGCGACAACGTGTGGCTGGGCGGCGGCGCGATCGTGCTGCCCGGCATCACCATCGGCCGAAACACGGTGGTCGGCGCCGGCGCCGTCGTCACCCGCGACCTGCCCGCGGACGTGGTCGCGGTGGGCAACCCGGCGCGCGTGATCCGGCAGGTTGCCCCATGACCGAATGCACCGAGCTGTGTTTGGCGTGCGGTGTCCGTGGTCTTGACGGCGAGGGAATGGCTATGGGGGCGGAGTTGTGACTGCCACGGCGCGGGCGGCGCGGCGGTTTGATCCTGAGCGTAAGAGCCGGATTGTTGACGCTGCCGTGGAGGTTGTTGCCGACCATGGCGTCGCCGGCACTACGCATCGGCGGATTGCGGCGGCTGCGGACGTACCCCTGGGGTCTTTGACCTATCACTTTGACGGCCTGGGCGATCTGCTGGCGCAGGCATTTCGGCGGCATGCGGAACGCATGTCGCGGGCCTATGCGGCCGCGTTTGACGGCGTCGAGACCCGCGACCAGCTGATCGACGCCGTGACCGACCTGATCCACGGCGATGCCGACGCCGACCCGCGCGACTGGGCCGTGGCCTATGAGCTTTACCTCGCCGCGCTCCGCGATCCGGCGCTGCGCAGCGTGACCGAGTCCTGGATGCGCACCAGCCGCTCGGTGCTCGAGCGTTTCATGGATCCGACGACCGCGCGGGGCATCGATGCTCTCATCGAGGGTCTTGTCATGCACCGGACCCTGTCCACCACCGCGGGCGCCTCGCGTGCCGCCACTCGCGAGATCATCGCCCGCCAATTGGGAGCCACTCCATGACCATGAATACCGTCGTCGCCGAGTCCACCGTCGACGTCAACGCCGCCAGGCGTGCGGTCTACATCGCGTTTATCGGCTCGGGCACGACGATGGCATCCTGGGCTACCCGCATTCCGCAGATTCGCGACGGCCTCGGGCTGACTCCGTCGCGGCTCGGCCTGGTGCTGCTGGCCATCGCCGCCGGATCGATTGTGTCGCTCGTGCTTGCCGGCCACATCGTGGCGAGGTTCGGCTCGCGGCTCACGGTCGCGGCGATGGCCGCCCTGCTGCTGGTCGCGCTGAGCGCGGTCGGGATCGGCTACCCGTATGGCGTGGCCCCGGTGGTGGTGGGCCTCTTCTTCTTCGGGTTCGCGAACGGGGCCTGGGATGTGGCCATGAACGTGCAGGGCGCGGCGGTGGAACGGCGGCTCGGCAAGGCGATCATGCCCCGCTTCCACGCCGGATTCAGCGTCGGCACGGTGGCGGGCGCGCTGGCCGGAGCCGGGGCGGTGGCGTTGCACGTGCCGGTCACGGCCCACCTTGTCTGCTCGGCGGTTCTGGTTGGGGTGATCGTGATCCTGTCGGTTCGCAGCTTCGCCTCGGACGACGCGGAGCACCCGGTCCCGGACGGCAACGGCGGCGGCGGGCTGCGGCGTACGCTCGCGACCTGGCGGGAGCCGCGCACCCTGCTCGTCGGGATCTTCGTGCTGGCCTTCGCCTTCGCGGAGGGCGCGGGCATCGACTGGATCAGCGTCGCCATGATCGACGGTTACGGCGCGCCGGCCACGGTGGGCACGCTGGCCTTCGCCACGTTCCTGGCGGCGATGACGCTGGGTCGCTGGTTCGGCCCGGCGCTGCTGGACAGGTACGGCCGGGTGGTCGTCGTCCGGGCGCTCGCCGCGATCTGCCTCGCCGGTCTGATGCTCTTCGTCTTCGGGCCGAACATGGCAACGGCCTTCGGTGGCGCGCTGCTCTGGGGCGTCGGGGCGTCGCTCGGCTTCCCGGTGGGGATGAGCGCCGCGGCGGATGATCCGGCTCGCGCAGCCGCTCGGGTGAGCGTAGTGGCGTCGATCGGGTACTGCGCGTTCCTGGGCGGTCCGCCGCTGGTCGGCTTCCTGGGCGATCACATCACGGTGCTGAAGGCGCTGACGGCGGTGGCGGTGCTGCTCGCGGTGGCCACGGCGGTGGCGGGAGCGATCCGCCCGCTCACGGACGACTTCGAGATCGCCGCGGAGCCGGAAAAGGACCAAGCCCAGCCCGTCTGAATTGGGCCTTTCTTCCTGGGCCGTCGCCGGGGTGGTTGGGTGCCGCGGCCGGTCGCTATGACCGGCCGCCGGCCGCGGCTGCCCAGGCGTCGTCTTCGGCTTTCTTTTGGGCCATGCCTTGCTCGCCGTTGTAGCGGACGAATTTCGGCAGGGCCGCCGCCAGCGCCGCCGTTCCGGCTATGCAGAGGACGCCGCCTACCCAGATGGACCCGCCTACGCCTAGGCGGGTCCGAGCCATCAGGCCCGAGCGGAGTTGGCCTAGCAGCGGGCCTGTTGTGTAGGAGAGCATTTCGATGCCTGCCAGGCGGCCGCGCAGGTGGTCCGGGATGGTCTGGCTCCAGATGATCATGCGGAAGATGCCCGAGACCATGTCCGCGGCGCCCGCGAAGGCCAGGCAGGCCAGGGTTAGCCACAGGGTGTTCGACAGGCCTACGCCGATGATTCCCGCGCCCCAGAGGGCCGCCGCGATCAGCACCATGAGGCCGTGTCGGTGCACTCGGTTGGTCCAGCCTGAGCCCAGGGTTGCCAGCATGGAGCCGACCGCCGGGGCGGCGTAGAGCAGGCCCAGCACCTTCGGGCCGCCGAGTTGGTTGGCTAGGAACGGGTATAGCGCCTGTGGCATGCCGAAGAACATGGCGTTGATGTCGACCAGGTAGGTGCCGAGCAATTCGGGGCGGCTGCGGGCGTATCGCAGGCCGGTCACGACCGCGCGTAGCGATGGGCGGTCTGCGGCTGGTGGCGGCGGTACCGCCTTGACCAGGGTCAGGCAGGCCACCGAGACCGCGAAGGTGGCCAGGTCGAAGGCGTAGACCCAGGCCAGGTCCACCGTTGCGATCAGGATGCCGGCCAGCGCCGGGCCGCCCAACTGCGCGATCTGCATGCCGAGCGAGCGCAGTGTCATGGTTGCCGGCAGTTCCGTGGGCTGCACCAGGCGGGGGAGCATCGCCTCGAGCGCCGGCCGTTGCAGGCCGTCGACCGCGGCGGTCAGCGCCGCGACCACGAACAGCAGCCACAGGTGGGGTCGGTCGGACAGGGCGTTGATCAACAGGACGCCGCAGAGCGCGGCGAGGGCGAGTTCGCCGCCGCGGACCAGCAGGCGCCGGTCCAGGAAGTCGGCCAGGGCGCCGCCGACGAAGGCCATGAAGAGCAGCGGTACGAGTTCGCAGACACCGATCAGGCCGACCATCAGCGGGTCGTCGGTGAGCTTCGCGACCTGGTACGGGATCGTGACGTAGGTGATGAACGACCCGAATCCCGACACCGCGCCGCCGAAGAAGACCAGGCGGAAGTCGCGGGAGGTGCGCAGCGGGGTGAGGTCCAGCGCCCAGCGCCGCCGGGGTCGGTCGGTCACGCCCGGCATCCTGCCCCACCTGCCGGTGGGGTCGCGACGCTATTTCAGGACCATCCGGCCGGTGGCCTCGAAGGATGCCAGGTCGGCCAGGGTCTCGTCGATGATCATCGACTTGGGGCCGGGCAGGGCGTCCAGCGGGAAGAAGCCGGCATCCACCGACTCGTCCGTCACCCTCTGCAGCTCGCCCTCCCAGGTGTGGATCCGGAAGGACATCAGGATCTGCTGGTACGTGTGGCCCCACTCGTTCGTGTAGGTGTAGGCGGTGTGGAACGCGAACGGCGTCAGGGACGTCGCGCGCAGGCCGGTTTCCTCCCAGACCTCGCGGATTGCGCACTCCTCCATGCTTTCCCCCAGCTCCATCGCGCCGGCCGGGATCGCCCAGCGGCGGTTGTCGGAGCGTTGGATCAGCAGGAGCCTGTTCTGCTCGTCGAGGAGGACGCCGCGCGCGCCCACGAACAGGATCGTGTCGGTGTCGCCCACGCTCGACCGGACCCGACCCAGATAAGACTCAGCCCACGTCAATGCCACGGGACCACATTAGTGCGACCGGCAATGGGGCCCGGCGCGGCGCCGCCCCCCATTGCCGGTCGCACTTAGTCAGGCCGACTTCTTCGCCGCCTTCTTGGCCGGGCTTGTCTTCTTAGCCGGCACTGCCGGAGCCGGGGTCGACTTGGTGGCCTTGGCGGGTGCTGCCTTCTTGGCGGCCGTCTTTTTTGCCGGGGCAGCTTTGTTGGCCGTCGTCGACTTGGTAGCCGTACGGGATTTTGCCGCCGTGATCGGGGTGGCCGCGAGGTCCTTGGCCCGGGCTTCCGGGGTTTCGCCCCGCGCCTGCTTGGCGCGTTCGACGCTGGCCTTGAGCGCCGCCATCAGGTCGACCGCGGCAGCGGGCGCCTCCTCGGCCTCCTCGGGCGCGACGATCTCGCGGCCCTCGACCTTCGCGTCGATGACCTCCTGCAGCGCGGCCCGGTAGTTGTCGGTGAACTCGTCGGGCTTGAAGCTGCCGGACATCGAGTCGATCAGCGAACTGGCCATCGCGAGCTCGGCCGGGCGGGTCTCGATGTCCTCGTCCAGGAAGCCGAAGTCGGGGGTGCGGACCTCGTCGGGCCAGAGCATGGTGTTGAGCACCAGGACGTCGTCGCGGACGCGCAGGGTCGCGAGTTGCTCGCGCTGGCGCAGCGCGATCTTGACGATCGCGACCCGGTCGGCCTCGCTCAGCGCGTCCCTGAGCAGGATGTAGGGCTTTGCGGCCTGCCCCTCCGGCTCGAGATAGTAGGCCTTGGCGAACAGGATCGGGTCGATCTGCTCGGCCGGCACGAACTCCAACACGTCGATCGCCCGCGACGTGGTCAGCGGCAGGTCGGCGAAGTCCTCGTCGGTGAGGATGACCATTTCGCCGCCGCCGATGTCGTAGCCCTTGGCGATGTCGTCGTAGGTCACCTCCTCGCCGTCGACCGAGCAGGTGCGCTTGTACTTGATCCGGCCTCCGTCGGTGCGGTGCACCTGGTGGAAGCGGATGTCCTTCTCCTCGGTTGCCGAGAAGAGCTTCACGGCGATCGACACCAGGCCGAACGAGACCGCGCCTTTCCAGATCGCACGCATAGTTGCCTCCTACCCCCGCGTGAGCTGCGCTCTGACCCAGAATGGCAGCACTGAGACGCCTGCGTAAGGTGTTCGGTCCTGCCTATGGTGATCAGGTGCCCGGTGCGCCGCTCTCACCGATGCTCGCGACCGCGGGCGTGCTGCCCCGTGGACCGGGCTGGAGCTACGAGTTCAAGTGGGACGGCGTTCGGGTCCTTTCCTCCTTTTCCGGCGGCCCGCCGCGGCTTTGGGCGCGCTCGGGCGCCTCGGTGACCCTGGCGTATCCCGAGGTTTCCGCGCTGTCGCTGCCCCCGGATTCGCTGCTGGACGGGGAGATGGTGGTGCTGGACGCGGCCGGGCGACCGTCGTTCACCTCGCTGGCCGAGCGGATGCACGTCCGGGACCCGGGCCGGGCGGCCCGGCTGGCCGCGACGCTGCCGGTCACTTACATGATCTTCGACCTGCTCCGGTACGACGGGCAGTCGCTGCTCTCGCTGCCGTACGCCGTGCGCCGGGCCCGGCTTGAGGAGCTTGACCTGGGCGTCGGGCACTGGATGGTGCCGCCGGCGTTTACCGACGGGCCGGCGACCGAGGCCGCCGCGCGGGAGAACAGCCTTGAGGGCGTGGTCGCGAAGCGGCTGGACACGCCGTACGTGCCGGGGGCGCGGTCGCCGGACTGGATCAAGGTCAAGTTCGACCGGAGCGGCGATTATGTTGTCGGCGGATGGCGCTCGGGGGTCCGCAAGCTGGGCGGGCTGCTCGTGGGTGTGCCCGGGCCGGACGGGCGGCTGCGGTTTCGCGGCCGGGTGGGTGGCGGGATCGGGGCGGCCGCGGAGCAGCGGCTGCTGTCCGAGCTGGCGCCGCTCGAGGCCCGCGAGTCGCCGTTCGCGGCCGGGGCCGTACCCAGGGAGGACGCCCGCGGCGCACACTGGGTGCGGCCCGAGTTGGTGGTCGAGGTCCGCTACGGCAACCGGACGCCCGACGGACGGTTGCGGTTCCCGCGTTTCCTCCGGCTGCGACCGGATAAGTCCCCGGACGAGTGCGTGGAGGAGGACGACGATGGCTCCTGAACGGTTCGCCGTCCAGATCGACGGGCGCGACCTAGAGCTGTCGAATCTCGACAAGCTGATGTATCCGGCGGCCGGCTTCACCAAGGGCGAGGTCATCGACTACTACACGCGGGTCGCGCCGGTCCTGCTGCCGCACCTGAAGCATCGGGCGCTGACCCGGATCCGCTATCCGAACGGGGTCGACGGCGCGCACTTCTTCGAGAAGAACGCGCCGGGCGGGACGCCGGCCTGGGTACGGCTGGTAAAGCTGCCGGTGCCGGGGTCGACCATGGCCCGCGAGACCATCGACTTCGTGGTGGTGGACGAGTTGGCGACGCTGGTCTGGGTGGCGAATCTCGCGTCGCTGGAGTTGCACACCCCGCAATGGCGGATCGGCGCCGATCCGGACCTGCTGGTCATCGACCTGGACCCGGGCGCGCCCGCCGGGCTCCGGGAATGCTGCGGGGTCGCGATGCTGCTGCGCGACCGGCTCGGCCAGGACGGCGTCACGGCCTATCCGAAGACTTCCGGCAAGAAGGGCATGCAGTTGTGCTGCCCGATCTCCGGCGGCCAGTCGGCGGAGGTCGTGTCGGAGTACGCCAGGACGGTCGCCGAGGAGTTGGCGGCCATGGTGCCCGGCTCGATCACCGCCAAGATGGCGCGGGCGATCCGGCCGGGCAAGGTCTTCATCGACTGGAGCCAGAACGCGGCCGCGAAGACGACGGTGGCGCCGTATTCGCTGCGCGCGCTGGACACGCCGCTCGCGTCCACGCCGCTGACCTGGGACGAGGTCGAGGCGTTCGCGACGGGGGCGGAGCCGGCCCGGCAATTCGGCGCGGGTGAGGTGCTGGAGCGCGTCGCCACCCACGGCGACCTGCTCGCCGATCTGCTGACGCCGGGTCCCCGGTTGCCCTGAACGCTTGCCTGGTTGAGGTACCTTGCGACGCAAGGTACCGTGTGCGACATGACAGACGTCGCGCAGCTCTCGACCAGCCTCCGGCGTGGGACGCTCGAGTTCTGCGTGCTTGCCATGGTCGAGCACGAGGACCGGTACGGCACCGAGATCGTCCGCCGGTTCGGCGAGGAGCGGAACCTCGCCGCCTCCGAGGGCACGATCTATCCGCTGCTATCCCGGCTACGCCGCGTCGGCTGGCTGGACAGCAAGTGGGCCGAGTCGCCGGCCGGGCCGCCGCGGCGCTATTACGGGCTCACCGACAGTGGGCGATCGGCGCTGGAGCACTTCCGCACCGAGTGGGTTTCGTTTCGACAGACCGTCGACCGTCTCGTAGGGACCGGTGGGGCATGAGCAGCGATAAGACCGACGACGCCGTCGCCGAATACCTGTACGAACTTCAGTTGCGGCTGAGCGGCCTGCCCGTGTTGCAGCGCCGCGAACTGCTCGCGGATCTCGAGGCGCACATCACCAACGAGCATGCCGAGCGCGGCGTGGTCTCGGAGAGCGAGGTGCTGGAGATCCTGGAGCGACTGGGCAGCCCGGAGGTGGTGGCGGCCGCGGCCTACGAGGAAGCGGGCATGCTCCAGCCGCTGCCCGGCGGCCGGTCGCTGGTCAGCCGGCGGCCCGTCCCGGCTCGGCCCGCCTTCGCCTTCGCCGGGGACAGCCCGCCCGCGCCCTATTCCCTGCCGCCGGTGCCGCCGCCCCCGGACGCGCCGACCTCCGGCCCGTTTCCGCCGGCCGGGCCGTCCTTCGCCGCGCCGCCGCCGTTCACCGGGCCGCCCTACTTCGGGGGCTCGCCGCTCCGCGAGCCCAAGCCTGCGCCGGCCACCAAGGTCGGGGCGCGGATCGCCATCGCGGTAGCGCTCGTCGCGGCCGTCGTCATCCTGTTCGGTTGCCTGGCCGGGGCCTTCCTCGCGACTTCGTCGCGCGTTCAGGAAGCCCCCGCGGTGGATTCGGTGCCGATGGCCCCGGCCGCCCCCGAAATCGAGCGCTAGTCGACCTGGGGCAGGGGCGGGCCGAGCACGTCGTCCGCGTCGACGATCGTGTACGCGTACCCCTGCTCCGCCAGGAAGCGCTGCCGGTGCGCCGCATACTCGGTGTCGATCGTGTCGCGGGAGACCACCGTGTAGAAGTGCGCCTGCCGGCCGTCCGCCTTCGGGCGCAGCACCCGGCCCAGCCGCTGGGCCTCCTCCTGCCGCGACCCGAACGTGCCCGACACCTGGATCGCCACCGCCGCCTCGGGCAGGTCGATGCTGAAGTTGCCGACCTTCGAGATCACCAGGGTGCGCAACTCGCCCGAGCGGAACTCGTCGAACAGCCGCTCCCGCTCCTTGTTGGTGGTCGAACCCTGCACGATCGGTGCGTCCAGATATTCGCCTAGCTGGTGGAGTTGGTCGATGTAGCCGCCGATCACCAGCACCTGCTCGTTCGGGTGCTTCTCCAGCAGGGCCCGGACCACCGGCAGCTTCGTGCGGGCGGTCGCCGCCACCCGGTAGCGCTCCTCGGCCTCCGTCACCGCGTACGTCATGCGCTCGGCGTCCGTCAGCGTCACCCGGACCTCGGTGCACTGCGCCGGCGCGATCCAGCCCTGCGCCTCGATGTCCTTCCACGGCGCGTCGTAGCGCTTCGGGCCGATCAGCGAGAACACGTCGCCCTCGCGGCCGTCCTCGCGTACCAGGGTCGCGGTCAGGCCCAGCCGCCGGCGGGCCTGCAGATCGGCGGTGAAGCGGAAGATCGGCGCCGGCAGCAGGTGCACCTCGTCGTAGATGACCAGGCCCCAGTCGCGCGCGCCGAACAGGTCGAGGTGGGTGAAGGCGCCGCCGCGCCGCGAGGTGAGCACCTGGTACGTGGCGATGGTGACCGGACGGATCTCCTTGCGCTCGCCCGAATACTCGCCGATCTCGTCCTCGGTCAGCGACGTCCGGGCGACCAACTCGCGCTTCCACTGCCGGCCCGCGACCGTGTTCGTCACCAGGATCAGCGTTGTCGCCGAGGCGGTCGCCATCGCCGCCGCGCCGACCAGGGTCTTGCCGGCGCCGCAGGGCAGCACGACCACGCCGGAGCCGCCCGCCCAGAAGCAATCCACGGCCTCTTGCTGGTAGGAACGCAGGGTCCAGCCGTTTTCCGCCAGCGCGATCGCGTGCGCCTCGCCGTCCACGTACCCGGCCAGGTCCTCGGCCGGCCAGCCCAGCTTCAGCAGCGCCTGCTTGAGCCGGCCGCGCTCCGACGCGTGCACGGCGATCGTCTCGTCGTCGATGCGCCCGCCGAGCATCCCGGCCAGCTTCTTGCTCTTCGCGACCTCGATCAGCACGATCTTGTCGAGCCCGCGCAGGACCAGCCCGTGCGACGGGTCGTTGACCAGTTGCAGGCGGCCGTACCGGTCCATCGTCTCGGCGACGTCGACCAGCAGCGCGTGCGGCACCGGGTAGCGCGAGTACTTGATCAGGGAGTCGACCACGCTCTCGGCGTCATGCCCGGCGGCGCGCGCGTTCCACAGCCCGAGCGGCGTCAGTCGATACGTGTGTACGTGCTCCGGGGAGCGCTCCAACTCGGCGAACGGGGCGATCGCCATGCGGCATGCCTGTGCGTCGGGATGGTCGACCTCCAGCAGGAGGGTCTTGTCGGACTGGACGATCAGTGGTCCGCCGGTCACCAGGTGCCCTTTCACGAGCGAGAGAAGACCCTCCAGTGTGACACGGGATCCGGCGAACCGATGAAGCTTGATCCGGTGTGCAACGCTTCGCTCAGAGCATCGGACGGGGACGGATCGCGCGCGGCAAGGCAACGGGGGCGCGCGGTCCCGCCGTCACTCCTCCTCGGGGACCGCGGCCGTGATCCGATGCAGCGCGAAGGTGTGCAACGTTTCCGTCCGCTCGTCCTCGGCGCGTAGATAGCCCGCGCTCAGCGACACCGGCCGGACCAGCCGGGACATCGTCGCGCCGTGCGAGTCCACGTACCCCACCCAGACCCGGGCCTTGTCGCGTACCGCCTGCTGCAGGACCGCCATCGCCTGCGTGTGGGCCTGCACGGAGGTCAGCCCGGGCACGCTCTGGCCGTTCGCCACGCGGACCGTGACCGGCGCGCGGCGGGCCGCCCGGGTGGCGAGGTCGCCGCGCCGGATCTGCTCCACCACCCCGGCCAGGCGGGGGCCAGCCAGCATCGGCACGGCCAGGTCGGCCGCGCGGGCCGAGGCAGCCGTACGGGACGCGGCACGCCGAACCTTCGGCCGCGCGAGCACAGCCGACCCGGCGGCGTCCTCGGCAACCGGCGCGAACCCGGCGTCCCGCAGCGCGCCCAGCAGCCGGGCCAACTGCAACGGGCTGGCCAGCACCGTGGGGGCCAGCCGTCGCAGGGCCAGGCTGCCCAGCCGCTTGTCGGCCAGCACCTCGGCGATCAGCGCCTCATCGTCGCTGCGCAGGTAGGAGCCGGCCGACCCGGCGCGCAGGCCGCCGTGCTTGCGCGCGGAGTCGTCGATCAGATAGGCCAGCGCTTGCGGCACCGGCGTTCGGGACCGGCGCTGGAAGAGCGCATGCAGGTCACCGGCGCTGTAGCCGACGTCGAGGGCGCGGCGCACGCTGGCCGGGGTCACCCGGTGCACGCTGGCGCCACCGCCCGATTCCGGCTCGGCGACGACGTCCAACTCGGCGGCCAATTCCGGCTCGGGCGGCCCGGGCACGACCACGGACAGGTCGGCCTGGACCAGCACGTGATCGACGGGCTCGGGCAGCAGGGCGTCGAGGGCGCGCACGGCGCCGGTGCCGCCGGGCGGCCGACCGCCGCTGGAGCCGGTGCCCAGCGGGTCCCGGTCGGTGGCCGGCGCCTCGGGCTCCAGCAGCCGCCCGTACGACGTGATCGCGCCGAGCCCGGTTACGCCCAGCGTGGCGGCCCCGGCCAGGGCGTCGCGGTGGACCGCCTCCCGGCCGCGGGCGCGGCGCGGCGCCTGCCAGGCCAGCAGGCCCAGCACCTCGTCGACCTGCGGCGCGGCGCCCGGGGGCAGCTCGGCCAGGGCGGCGAGCGTCTCCCGGCGGGCCTGCGGGGCGCCGGCCCGCTCGGCGTCGGGCGCGAGCGTGTTGATCGGCCGGTCCCGGTCGTCGCGCTGCCCGATCAGGGCCGGCTGCCGGGTCATCGCCAGCCACGAGGTGGCCAGGGCATCCCAGCGCTGGGCGATGCTCAACGCCCGCCACAGGTCATAGGCGCCGGTGGGAAGGAAAATCTCATCGGTCATGCCGGCGGCCCGGCTGGTCGAGACGCCCCGGCCGGTGCCGGCCACGTCGGCCTCGCCGAGCAGCCCGGCGGCGTAGGCCACCTCGATCAGCAGTGCGGCCGAGGTTTCGTCCAGGTTCGCGGCGCGGGCCAGCCGCTTCAGGTCGCGTACGCCCAGCCCGCCGGTCTTGAGCACGACGGCAGGCTCGGCAGACAGCGCCTCCAGCAGGGTCTCGGTGTGCCGGACCGCCTCCATCGCCTGGCCGGTGCCCGCCGAGTCCACGGACTTCGGGTCGCGCATCGGGCCCGCCGGGCTCGGCGGCTGCGGCCGCAGCAGGCCCAGCGGCCCGGTATCGCGGCGCAGCAGCATCCCCACCTCGCGGGGAAGCTCGACCAACTCGCCGTCGGCCCGGGGCGCCCGGCCGGCCTCGGAAACCGGTACCAGGACGTGATGATCGATCAGCCACTGCACGGGCTCGGCGACCGCGCCGTTCGAGCTCAGGGCGCCGACCGGCGGCCCCGCGGCGAGCCGATCCAGCACGGCCCGCGCGCCCGCCGGGGCGGCCAGCACCGTCCGGCGCAGCTTCGCCTTGTCGGCGCACAGGGCGGCGGCCTGGGGATCCAGGTAGTCGGCGGGGCGGCCCAGCCCGGCGGGGTACGGCGACGTCACCTCGTCCACGGCGCCCACCACCTGCAGCGCGTCCTCCGGGCCAGGCAGCAGGAACCGGACCCGGAGCCGGTCGATCGCCGCCCGTACGTCCGCGGGGTCGACCGCCGTCGCGGTCAGCTCCAGGATCGCCGCGACCGAGGTCAGCGCGGTCTCCGCGGCGCGGCTCAGCCGCGCCGCGTCCAACACGGCCAGGGTGAACTCGTCCAGCGCCTCCAGGCAGCGGGCCACCGACCCGCGGGACTGGGCGCGAACAGCCAGCGCGGAGATGTCGGACGGCACGGGCACGACAAGATCAGGGCGCAGTTGGATCAGCGCCCCCAGGGCTTCATCGGTGAGCGACCGGAGCTGGTCGGCGAATGCGGTGGCCATCGTTCTCAACGCTAGCCGCCATGGGAGCATGATGCGGGATCCGGGGCGTGGCCGGATCCGCAGAAGAGAGCTGAAGGGGAGACATCTGTGGCGCGTTCATCCGAGAAGGTCCCGGCCCGCAAGGACTCGGCTCCGGCGCAGGAGGGACATCTGCCCGTCTCCGAGCTGGTGGCAGACCGTCCGGCCGCCCCGTCGCCGTTCGGCGACGACCTCACCTTCCCGCTGCCGGTGGAGAGCCTGAAGTACACCCACACGACCACGCCGTGACCCCGGCGGTCGGATTCGACCTGGACATGACCCTGATCGACTCCAGGCCGGGCATCCGCGCGGCCTACCGGGCGCTGACCGCGAAAACCGGCGTGTACGTCGACGCGGACCTGGCGGTCACCCGGCTGGGCCCGCCCCTGCGTACGGAGCTGGGCGAATGGTTCCCGCCCGAGCAAGTGGAGGACGCGGTCACGACCTATCGCGCGCTCTACCCGGAGTACGCGATCGCCCCGACCGTCCCGACCCCGGGTGCGAGGCAGGCGCTGGCTGCGGTTCGGGAGTTGGGCCTGCGGGTCGTGGTGGTGACGTCGAAGCTGGGCCGGCTGGCCGCGCTGCACCTTGACCACCTCGGGATGACTGCCGACGAGTTGGCGGGGGATCTGTTCGCGGAGGGCAAGGCGGTCGCGCTGGCCGAGC
>Ga0307515_10013247_pt1 | contig 15423 bp, 14 predicted proteins | sample 17_EM_MG_FD_194513 | JGI IMG/M metagenome (GOLD analysis project Ga0307515, IMG submission 194513) | Populus trichocarpa ectomycorrhiza microbial communities from riparian zone in the Pacific Northwest, United States - 17_EM | ecosystem: Host-associated > Plants > Roots > Unclassified | place... | reverse complement strand
TAGCCAAATCTACAAATTTTTAATTTCCCAATCCATCCAAACAATCCCACGTCTCAAAAATTCTCACCAATGACCAATGACCAATGACCAATGACCAATAACCAATGACCAATGACCAATGACTATTATACCGCCACTACTCCCTTAATATGCGGATGCGGATCATAATTTTCCAACGTGAAGTCTTCAAATTTAAAGCCGAAAATATCTTTCACATCCGGGTTAATCTTCATAGTTGGCAACGGGCGGGGCTCGCGGCTCAATTGCAGGTTAACCTGTTCCAGGTGATTGTTATACAGGTGGGCATCGCCAAGGGTATGGATAAAATCGCCATAATCCAGGTCACAAACCTGGGCCACCATCATGGTGAGCAGGGCGTATGATGCGATATTAAAAGGTACCCCTAAAAATATATCGGCGCTTCGTTGATACAACTGGCACGATAGCTTGCCTTTTAATTCCCCCTTCAGGGGGTTAGGGGGCTCAACATAAAACTGGAACAGGCTATGGCATGGCGGTAAAGCCATCTGGTTTACCTCGGCAACATTCCAGGCAGAAACAATCATTCGGCGCGAATCCGGGTTGTTTTTTACCTGGTTAACTACCTGGGCAATCTGGTCAATATGGCCGCCATCAGGTGTTGGCCAGCTGCGCCATTGCACACCGTAAACGGGGCCAAGGTTGCCATCCGCGTCGGCCCATTCGTCCCAAATACGTACGCCATTTTCTTTCAGGTAACGGATATTGCTATCGCCGCTTAAAAACCATATCAACTCGTGGATGATTGATTTAAGGTGCAGCTTTTTGGTGGTCACCATCGGGAAACCATCTTTAAGGTTGAAACGCATCTGGTAGCCAAACACACTTACTGTACCGGTACCTGTCCTGTCGTGCTTTTGCGCGCCGGTTTCCAATACATGCTTCATCAAATCGAGATACTGTTTCATTTTTTTAGTTCATTAGTTCACTGGTTCATTGGTCTTGTCTGTTGGTTTAATATTCGCTGGTACACCGCTTTTAACACCCCGCTTTTTATAGACGACCATGCAAATTAAACGTTATGCTACCAATGAACTAATGAACCAGTAAACCAATGAACCAACTACAAAGAAAAATAATCTGTGTTAACTATCCTAAATATGTGCAAAAATACAAGTTTGTTAATCATTCCTAATCAACCGGAAGATGATAACTTTGCTGCGGCTGGTTGAGTGAGTGGTTGATTAAGTTTGATAAGGTAAAAAATCTTTAAAAACTACAAAACAAGAAGGGGTTATAGTCCTGGCTACTTAATCAACAGGGCAAGCGCATCGCCTAAATTGTGCTATCATTTTAGTGTTAACCATGGTGAAATATAAAACATTGACTATTAAATACTTATAATATTTTATCTGAAATGTGTTAAGTTATGTTAACCCAATTAGATCCGTTTGCCCTTACCTAAATTAACCACTCACCTAAAAAATAACCACTCACCAAAAACGCATGATCCTTTTTCCAAACGCAAAAATAAACATTGGCCTGAATATTACCGAACGCCGCCCGGATGGCTACCATAACCTGGAAACCATTTTTTATCCTGTTAACATTAAAGATGCGCTGGAAGTGGTTGTGAGTGATGAACTGAGTTTTACTTCATCCGGACTTGATATTCCGGGCAGGACAGAGGATAACCTTTGTGTAAAAGGCTATCACATGCTTAAAAAAGATTTTGATTTGCCACCGGTAAGTATTCATCTGCATAAAAATATTCCCATAGGCGCCGGGCTGGGTGGGGGATCGGCTGACGCGGCTTTTTTTATCAGGCTGATGAACGAGCAGTTTAACCTTTGCCTGTCGGTAGATGAAATGACGGGCTATGCCCGCCGCCTGGGCGCCGATTGTGCTTTTTTTATCGAAAATAAACCCGTGTTCGCGTTTGAGCGGGGGGACGAATTTGAAACAATAAAACTCGACTTATCGGCTTACAAAATTGTACTGGTAATGCCCGATATTCATATTTCCACTTCGGAGGCCTTCAGTGGGATAAAACCAACCCCGGTTAAAGATTCCCTGTTGGAATTGATCACCGAACCCATTACCGAATGGAAAAAGCATATCAAAAACGATTTTGAAACGTCCATCTTCAAAAATCACATCGAGATCCGTGGTGTTAAAGCGGCCCTTTACCAGGCCGGCGCAATTTATGCCAGCATGAGCGGGAGCGGGGCCTCTGTATTTGGGATATTTGATCAAACACCCGACCTTGGATTTTTAGAGGCTGATAATGAGGTGTTTTATTTATAATAAAGTGTTTCATTTATAATAAATAGAGAGGAATCAAGAGCTTTTTCTTGACTCTTGATTCTTAACTCTTGACTCTATTTTTTTAAAGTACTATTCGCCTGCCTTCTTTTATCGATCTTTTAGCTGCATCCAATATCTGCATCACTATCATGTTGTATCTTAATGATGATCGGTCGTTATGCGATTTGATAGGGCTTTTAAGCGCGGCAGTAAAGTAAGGAACGGGTGCATCAGCCGGCGCGGGTAAAGCCGGGGCCTTAAAGCTGCGTACGTTGTTATTGAACCTCACTTCAACACTATCCTTATCAAAGGTGTGGATATAGCCTTTGGCGCCAAATATCTCCATGTCTTTGATGCCGTATGGCCAGTTCCATGATGCTTCTATCATGCCGGTGGCGTTAGGGTATTCAACAATAATGGTGGCATCATCTTCAACCTTTGGGTATACCGATGGCTTGTAATGCCTGGCAACCGCGGTGACAGCTATTGGCCTTTGTCCCTGCATTAGCCAGGTCATCATGTTGGCGCCATAACAGCCAAAATCATTTAGTGCGCCGGCACCGTTTAGTATGGGGTCTGTTAACCAGCTTAAAAAATCTTCGCTGCAACCAATCTCGCGGGGGCCCTGGTGACCGTCATGAAATACCATTTTGCGAATGGTGCCTACACTATCTGCCCGTACGGTATTATATGCGCTTTGTACCGATGGGTACCAGGTGGTTTCGTAATTGGTAAGCAGGTTAATATAGTATTTAAGCGCTAAAAATTCCATGCGCCTGGCCTGCTCAAGTGTAGCCGCCAATGGTTTCTCCACCATTACCGAAATGTGCAGCGGCGCGCAGGTTTCTACCACATCTATATGTTTGCCAACCGCGTTGTAACCCAATACAATTGCTGGTTTGCGCGCAAGGCACATGGTTTTCAAATCTTCAAAAAATAAAGAATCGGGCACGCCGTACATTTTGCCATATTTGGCCCAGAGCTTTTTATCAGGTTCGGCAATACCTACAATATTAACGTTGCCGTTGCGGTACTCGTTTAGTATCAGGTGGATATGATCGTGATTTAGGCCCGCTATGCCCACTTTTGGCCCGGTGGCTATTTTTTTTGCCGGCACAGTGTCCTTTTTTATTAAAGTAGTATCCTTTCCCGGCTTTTTTGCTGTGTCAGCCGGTAGCGCCTCGGGTTTATTGGGCAACATTGGGGTGGTAGGGGTAGGGATGGTTGTTTGCGCTGTGCTAACAGCCGCCCAGCCCATAAAAATAAGGCTCAAAAGTAATTTAATCCCGTGTTTAAAACATGTTTTCATAGTAGGACAGGTAGATAATTATCGGTAGAATTATTAAAATAAGGAAGGATTGCCCCCAAGCTTTATTTTACCCAGGTGCTTGTAAGCGCTTTCGGTGCACTCACGGCCGCGGGCAGTGCGCATCAAAAAGCCTTCCTGTATTAAAAATGGTTCATAAACTTCTTCAATGGTGCCTTCATCTTCACCAACTGCAGTCGCGATGGTTTTTAAACCAACGGGGCCGCCTTTAAATTTATCAATAATCGTGCTCAGTATCTTGTTGTCCATTTCATCCAGGCCATGTTCATCAACATTCAGGGCGTTTAGGGCATATTTGGCAATGGCGGTATCAATATTGCCGTCGCCTTTTATCTGCGCAAAATCGCGTGTGCGGCGCAGCAGGGCATTGGCTATGCGGGGCGTACCACGGCTGCGGCGGGCAATTTCGTAGGCACCTTCATCGGTAATAGGTGTTTTAAGTATAGATGATGATCGCAGTACAATAGTGGTAAGCAGTTTAGCGTCGTAATACTCCAGCCGGGCATTAATGCCGAACCTTGCACGTAAAGGCGCGGTAAGCAGCCCCGAACGGGTGGTAGCGCCAACCAGGGTGAATGGATTAAGCGAGATTTGCACCGAGCGCGCGTTAGGGCCACTCTCCAGCATAATGTCTATCTTGAAGTCCTCCATTGCCGAGTATAAATACTCTTCAACCAGGGGGCTTAAACGGTGTATCTCGTCGATGAAAAGAATATCGCCCGTTTCCAGGTTGGTAAGCAGGCCTGCAAGATCACCAGGTTTATCCAGTACCGGGCCCGATGTTATCTTGATGCCCACGCTCATTTCGTTGGCTATGATGTGCGAAAGCGTGGTTTTGCCCAAGCCCGGAGGGCCGTGCAGCAATACGTGGTCAAGCGCTTCGCCACGCTGGCGGGCTGCCTGTACAAATATTTTTAAGTTGGCTAATATTTTATGCTGACCGGTAAAATCCTCAAATTGCTGCGGACGTAAAACCTTTTCGATATCACGTTCGGTATTGCTAAGGCGTTCCGGTGCCGGATCAAGATGCTCGTTCATTACCAACGAAATTAGCTTTTTTATTTCGGATTTCGGAATTGGGATTTCGGATTTGTCATTCGGAGAATTTAAAATTGGGGAGTTGAAATCCAAAAATCTTCAAATAAATAAATCCGAAATCGAACATCCCAAATCCGAAATCAAGATCATCCTTCCGGATATTTCCTGAAAATGCTGTTAATTTTCATTTGAATTACACCAAAAAAAGCTTCCTTGAATATCCCGCCAGACATTTTGGATGTGCCAAGTGTACGGTTGATGAATATAATAGGTACTTCTACCAGTTTAAAGCCATGTTTAACGGTAGTGTATTTCATCTCTATCTGGAAAGCGTAGCCCACAAATTTTATCTTATTAAGCTGAATGGTTTCCAACACTTTCCGGCGGTAACACATGAATCCGGCTGTGGAGTCATGGACATCTATGCCGGTAATAAAACGCACGTATACCGATGCAAAGTAACTCATCAGTACGCGGCTCATAGGCCAGTTTACCACATTTACGCCGGTGCTATAGCGTGATCCGATGGCCGCATCGGCACCATCAATGCAGGCTTGTCGCAGCTTTAGCAAATCATCCGGATTGTGCGAGAAATCGGCATCCATTTCAAAAATGTAATCGTAATGGCGTTCAATTGCCCATTTAAAACCATGAATGTAGGCAGTGCCTAAACCCTGTTTTCCCGCCCGTTCCACTAAAAAAAGCTGTTCGGGATATACATTCATTAAATTTTTAACGATGAGGCTGGTGCCGTCCGGCGATCCGTCATCGATGATGAGCAAATGAAAATCATGCGGGAGGGAAAATACTTTGCGGATCATCCGCTCAATATTTTCCTTCTCGTTATAGGTGGGTATAATAACTATGCTGTCTGGCACAAACTAATTCTGATGTTGAATGAATAAAACACAAAACAACGAATTTTATTATACAATCGGGTTATCAGGATGAATTGGGGTTACTTTATCGTCGTGAATATCCAATCCTTTAGCTAATACTTCATCTACCAGGTACGCTTTTTCTTTTAATCGTGGGCTCACAAAAAGAAATACCACAAAAAAGGCAAGGCAGATGCCTGTAAAAAGCCAAAAGAAGGAGGCGCCTGTAAAACGGGCAAAATAACCATGATTTGCAATACTGTTATTTACGATTGTATTAAAAAATGAACCCACCGAATAGGTAAAATACCAGATAGCAGTCATAGTACTTTTCATAGATACAGGCGATTGGGTATAAGCATATTCCAACCCAACTAATGAAACTAATACTTCGCCTGCTGATAATATCGCGTAAGCAAAAATTTGCCACCAAACGGAAGGATGCAGGCCTTTATCAACCTTTTCCTGTAATAAAGCAATGATTAAAAAACTACCCGCTGTAACCAATAAACCAAAGCCTATTTTACGAAGTGGGGTTAGCTTTAACCCAAGTTTGGTTGCCAATGGATACAAAACAAAATTGAACAGCGGAATCATAGCTAACAGAAACGCTGCGTTTACGGTTTGTATTTGAGACGGAAGAATCTTCCATCCGAAAACACCTAAGTTTAAATCGAGGTGGACAGATTGCAGCACCCACTCGGCACTATTCATATCCCACAGCGACCAAAATACAGGGATAAAAGCAAATACAGCCATTATACGCCAAACTGCCTTAATGCCATCAACTTTATCGTACCCGTATTTGGCTTCGGCTTGTTCCCAGGCTGTTCCCGGTGCTTTTGGGCTTAACTTACACATCAACGTGTAAAAGCTTACGGATACAAAATTGTCTTTATTAATGCCCTTTGCCGGAAGCTTTACATAGCTTTTACGGCCTGAGAAAAATATCAGGGTGGCCAGCGCCATCAATATACCCGGCACACCAAACGCCCAGGCAGCGCCAAATTTATCGTAGATTAATGGGATCAGGAATAAACTAACCATGGAGCCCGCATTAATGCTGAAGTAAAACCAGCTGTATATGGTACTCATGAGGTGCTGGTTGCTATGGTCAAACTGATCGCCAACATTGGCCGATACGCATGATTTGATGGCCCCCGCAGAAAATGCTATAATAATTAAGCCGGTTTGGAAGCCAGCCAGGTTGGTATCAAACATCGATAAAAGGAAGTGCCCGATGGTGTAAATAAGCGAACCAATCAGGATTACCCTGTATTTGCCAAAAAACCAGTCGGCCAGGATAGCGCCAAGCAGGGGGGTAGCATAAACCAGTGTAGAGAACATATGGTTGATGCTGTTGGAGTGTGCATTAGCTTCAACAGAGTTTTCGTGACTAAAAAATTGGTGAACTAAAAATACTGCGAGGATGCTCCGCATTCCATAAAAACTGAAACGCTCTGCAAATTCATTGCCTATAATGAATGGTACCGCCCGGGGGATTTTGCCAATTGATCGTGATTGTGCTACTGTTTTTTCCTGCATTTATTTGTCAACTTAAAGTTTTGCTAAAGTAGTATAAATCTTTTAAATCAGAATTTTATACCGAATGTGTTACACATTAAGGATGGATTGTTTTGATTAATAGCGGCTAATGTGGCTATAATTCTAAAATTAATGTGATGTTGGAACAAGCTTTTTATCGCGCAAGGCCTGCTTTTTTGGGTCGATATATTGGGGATCGATTGCGTTGCTGGCATTGTCGGGTACATTTCGCATGTTCAATTGTTCTACATACACCCAGCGGCCGTTTTTTAATTTATAGCCATCATAAGTAAGGTCGGGCCCGAAGGTTTCGGGTTTATTTTTTTCCTTTGCATCAGGAGGGGCAAGGTGGTCAAAAACAATTAGGTTTTGTTCGGGCACATACCTTAGCAGCATAGATGCCTGGCGGGCATACTCAAATACAACGCGGTTGCGGGTTTTGCCGTTGCCATCAAACACCGGCATGCCAAATAATGCCCCGGCATCATTAAATGAAAGCACATCAATTACCTTCTTGGTCGATTTTACGGTATTGCCTTTCCAGCCTATCAATATGTAGTAGGTTTTGGCGCCGTATACAGGCACTATTTTATAATATTGCGCGCCCAGCCATTTGCGGTTATTTGCTACAGAATCTTCGGGGTTTTTTAAAAAAGGCGTATAATCCTCCAAAGGGTACATTTTTAAAAGGCCACCGGTGTTCATTTGTATGGTACCGTAAAAGCGGTAGCTGCCATCCTCGTTCATAATAGGCCATGTAAAAATCCGGAACCGGTTATCGGGCGAATTAATGATGCTGATGGTTTTAACAGAATCGAAGCGGTACAGGAACGAATTGGGCGTTTTTAAGGCGCTCACCATCGTTTTAATAAACTTATAGTTGGCGTTTTTACGTACCAGGTCGGTTTCGTCGTTAATGAAGGTTTTGCCCAGTATTTTAAGGGTATCCTCGTAAAGTTTTAACTGTTTAATACGCGCGTTCTCGTCAGAGTGCTGGGCATAGGTATGGATAGTCAATAAAAGCAAGGGAAGGAACAGGAGAAGCTTTTTGATCACGGTGTTAATATGATTTTTGTACTAATATAGCTATATATTGATAAATATCTCATTGCGAGGTTTCTTCCTAATGACATGTAAAAAAAGCCGAAGTCATCCCGAACTTGTTTCGGGACCCCACAGGACAGGTAACCCGCATGGCGTTCACTTAGCATGTGGGGTGCTGAAACAAGTTCAGCATGACAAATCTATTTAATGTGCTCCCTCTTCATGTTTTTGGAGGATTATATCCTTCGCAAGGACTGAACTTTAATTTAACTAACCTAAATTTTCGATAACCATTGCGCTGGCGCCGCCACCACCGTTACAAATTCCGGCCGCCCCAAACCTGCCCTGGTTTTGTTGTAATACGTTAATTAAGGTCACAATGATTCGTGCGCCCGAGGCGCCCAGCGGGTGGCCTAATGAAACAGCGCCACCGTTAACGTTAACTTTTGCAGGATCAAGCTTTAAAAGTTGGTTATTGGCAATTGCTACAACAGAGAAGGCCTCGTTGATTTCAAAAAAGTCGATTTGGTTTGATGATAAACCGGCTTTGTGTAATGCTAATGGGATAGCCTTTGATGGGGCAGTGGTAAACCATTCGGGCGCCTGCTGCGCATCGGCGTAAGATACAATGCGGGCAAGCGGTTTAATGCCCAGTTCATCGGCTTTTTCGCGGCTCATTAATACCAAAGCTGCAGCGCCATCATTTAGGGTTGATGCATTGGCGGCCGTTACCGTGCCATCTTTTTTAAATACAGGTTTTAATGAAGGGATTTTATCAAACTTCACCGCTTTGGGTTCTTCGTCATCGGCGAACAGCGTGACATCACCTTTTTTGTCTTTCAGTTCAACAGGGGTTATTTCATTTTTGAACTTACCTTCGGCCTGGGCTTTTTGTGCCCGGTTATAAGATTCAATAGCAAATGCATCCTGCTCCTCGCGGCTGATGTTGCAATCAACGGCGCAAAGCTCGGCTGCCGAGCCCATGTGGTAATCATTATAAACGTCCCAAAGGCCATCTTTTACCAGGCCATCGGTAATTTGGCCGTTGCCTAAACGATAGCCGTTGCGGGCTTTATCCAGGTAATAGGGCACATTGCTCATACTCTCCATTCCGCCGGCAACAACAATATCATTTTGGCCAAGGGCAATGCTTTGCGCGGCCAGCATAATGGCCTTCATACCCGAAGCGCAAACTTTATTAACTGTAGTAGCGGGCAAATATGGCAGCCCTGCAAATATTGCTGCCTGGGTAGCCGGCGCCTGCCCCAAATTGGCCGACATCACATTACCCATATAAACTTCATGAACTTGGTTGGTGCTTAAACCGGCTTTTTCTACTACCGATTTAATAACTTGTGCGCCAAGCTGTATGGCACTTAATGCGGCTAAACTACCCCCAAAGCTCCCTATAGGTGTTCGGGTTGCGGCTACTATTACTACTTCTCTCATGTGTCCCTCATTTAAAATTGGTAGGGCAAATTTAGTTATTTTGAGGAGAGTAAAAAGCTATGCATACATAATAATTAGTATCTGTTGCTTTAATGTTGGACTTATTTTGTACTTGACTTGTAACCTTTAAGGTTACAGTGTATATTTGAGTAATGATTGAAAGCATTGCGCATAAAGGTTTAAGATTACTTTGGGAAAAGAATGACGCTTCAAAACTTCCAAGTGAGCAGGTTTAAAAGATCAGACGTATACTTTCAATATTAAATACAGCCAAGACTTTAGATCCACTGCGCATGATTCCCGGTTATAAGCTACATTCTTTGAGTGGTGACCTGAAAGGGTTTTGGTCTGTTTGGGTTACTGGTAACTACCGGATTTATTTTCGATTTGAAGAGGGTAGTGTTTTTGATATTAATTATTCGGATTACCATTAAAAGGAAATAAAATGGAAAGTATGATGCCACCTGTCCATCCCGGTGCAATTTTAAGGGAGGATATTTTAAAAGAAATGAAGTTGTCAATTACTAAAGCTGCAGAAAATTTGCAGATAAGTCGTAAGCAACTTTCTGAAGTTGTTAATGAGGGTGCTGGAATTTCGGCAGAGATGGCGGTGCGCCTGGAAGATGCCTTTGGTGTTGCAGCTGAATTTTGGCTTGATATGCAAAAGACATATGATATTTGGAAGGTTAAGCACAGCGGACGGGTACATGGCATCCGCCGGATAGGGCACGAGCCAATCGGGCATGCCTCATAATATCAGCCCCGAGGTACTGTTTTGCCCCGTAGTTGACTGCCCTATTGATTATTGATGTTTGCAGTTATTTGTTATATTATATGAAGGGGACTAATGATAAAGTACTTCATCATTCTGTCCCCTTTTTCTTCTTCGCCCCTTTTTTGCGCATAAGCAGCGCCTGTTGCATCAGGTATTCTATTTGCCCGTTGGTGCTTCTGAATTCATCGGCAGCCCAGGCTTCCAGTTCCTTTAATACATCGGGATTAATGCGCAATACAAATGCCTTCTTTTCAGCCATATCACCCCCCTGTACCTGCCGCAGCCGCGGCTTGTGCTTGTTTTATCAAAATTAAATTAACCCCCAATAATACCAGCAATGGCATATCGGGTATGGCTTTCAGCTTATCCAGGTCAACCGATACTTCAAATGGTTTTTTAAAGCCCCACACAGCAGCTTTTACGCTTAAAATATCGCCATGTTGATCGCTTGTTAAAGTAAATGTGCGGGTAAAAAGCTTTTTGTAGGCATACATGGCTTCAAAGCCGTTGTTCATACTTAGTTTTACCTTGCGGGATAATATTTCGGGGGTTATGGCACCCAATTCAATTTCATTAACATCTTTAATCAATAAACTACGACTAAAAATCGCCTTGCGTTTTATGATCCATGTTTTTTGTGCCGATTCCAGTATGGTAGTGGTTTTCCACATGCTGCTGTGGCTTAGCTTTCCGTAGCTGAATTGCCCGTCGCTGAGTTCAAACGATGGCCTGAAAAAGCCATTCTTTATAATGATCAGTTGGTTGGTACGTAACTGATCAAAGCTTCTAAACTGATCCATATGATTAATGATATAAGGTACCTGTATTTACCACGGGGCTAACGCTTTTGTCGCCACATAATACAACCAGCAGGTTGCTTACCATGGCGGCCTTCTTTTCTTCGTCAAGCTCCACTATGTTTTTTTCTGATAGCTTGTTCAGCGCCATCTCAACCATGCCAACAGCGCCTTCAACAATAAGCCTGCGGGCGGCTATAATGGCCGATGCCTGTTGCACCTGCAGCATAGAGTGCGCAATTTCGGGCGCGTAGGCCAGGTGCGAAATTCTTGCTTCCAATACTTCAATACCTGCACGGTCAAGCCTTTCATTTAATTCCTTTTCAAGCAGTAAGCTCACCTGCTCGGCCCCACCGCGTAAGGTAATCGTAGCTGTTTCATCCTCCAGGTTATCATACGGGAACGAATTGGCCAGGTGCCTTACAGCAGCTTCGCTTTGTATGTTTACGTACTGGATATAATTTTCGACCGCAAATACAGCGCTGGCGGTATCTTTTATCTGCCATACAATTACTGCAGCAATTTCAATAGGGTTGCCAATGCTGTCGTTCACCTTTAGTTGTTGTCCGTTAAGGTTAAACGCCCTTAATGAAACCTTTCTTTTTACAGTAAAGGGATTTACCCAAAAAAAGCCGTCTTTTTTTACAGTGCCTAAATATTTACCAAAAAGGGTAAGCACTTTTGATTCGTTGGGGTTTACAATAACTAAACCCGGCAGTATAAACGCAAAGCCTATGATGCCTATCAGGGCGCCAATAGGTTCTTCGCCAATAAAAAAGCAAACAGCGGCGGCTGCCAACATTGCCAACAGCAATATAAATGCAGCAAAACCCGAAGGTGGGTTGATGGTTTTTTCGGAGTCCATGGTGATTTGATTTGATTTTAAAATGATATCACAAAGATATCATAATTAAAATCATAAAAGCAAGAAAATCAGGCAATAATTAACAGTCCTTAGATGAACTACAAAATATCGATTTAGCAAACTGCATCGAACCCTGATATCGAAAAGGATTGGTGTAATAACCGGAAGTAAAGCGTCTTTATTCCTGACTCTAAGCTCTTGACGCTATCTTTAATTGCCTGTTTTAAACAATCGTCCCCATAGCCTGCCGAAGAAGCCTTTTTCGCCCATAGGGATGTAGCTTGAATTCATGGGGTGCTCAATTACAGCGCCAAATTTCAACGAAAAGCCAAGAAATATGTCCATGCCCGAGTAGGTGCCGATATGATCTATCTGGGTTTGATTGCCCAGGGCGGCAAATGCGGTCCGCCCGGTATTAATAAGCCTCTCAGAGCCTCCGTATACCTCAAAATTAGGGGTTTTATACATCAATTGGGCGCCAACGTTAAACAGTTTCATATCATCGTAACTGGCCGTAACAGTAGCGGTATAGTTTTGATATTGTACATGGTTAACCAACGCAGCAGTAAACCCTGTAAACCAAAACTCTTTGGAGCCTATTAGGGTTGGTGTGTATTTGAAATTACTATCGTAATCTATCCAATATGTTTTTGACGCGCTTAACTCGCCCCTGGCATTTGTTTTTGTAGTAAACGAGCCTACTGTTGACATCGCCTGGGTGCTTCGGAAAAGCTTTATGACTGCGTTATAAATGCTGTCTTCGCGATTACGTGAATCTAAACCGTTTATGGTAGTGGCGTTGTCGAAGTCGGCGGCGAGTGAACGGCTGCTCCAATGTATAAAGCCCAGGTCTTTAATATTGGCTTGGATGGTTATTTTATCATCAGTTATATATGATGTACCAATGGTAATTGAAGCGCCCGGGTTACGAAAGGTAGGCAGGTAATCATGCGCCGACGGCTGCCCTGGTATGTAGCTTGAATAATAGCGGCCCCGCATGCTGATAGTTGCCTGGTTGTTAACGGAATCAAACACTGCATGCGACCCAACAACATCTAACTTGGAATATTTTACGCCCAACAGTGCACTTAGCTTAAAACCGAAGGCAAACTGCTTATTGATCCGTTCGCGGTACGAATAACTAACCTGGTTATAGGTTTGAAATTGAAAATGATTGTTGAAGATATCGTCGTACGGGTTGTCTTTAAAATTACGCACGTTGTCAAATAAAGCAATTGTTTCATCTGATACCAGGCCGCGGCTTTCTCCTTTTAATTGGTAGGAGAAACCCATTTCCACATCGCCGTTAAGACTGGTGAACGATTTAAGCATAATGCCGTAGGCATTAACGTTAGCATTAACATGATTGTATTTACTTTTACCAATTTGAAGCGCGTTTGCTTTATAATTTGGATCGGTAGCAAATAAACGGTTTTTAAGTGCCTGTTGAATATCCCCCGTTATGTAAGCATTGGCGTTAAAGTTTGGTATAAAAAAGTTGAAAGCGTATTGCCTGCTCGAATCGGGTATAAATGACCTTACCGATGGATTTTCGAATGAATCATAAAGCGTACCGGTGTTATACTGCGAAAATTGCTGGGCCGATACCGAGAAAGAAATGAGCAAAAAGAAAAGGACAATGTAAATTTTATTCATATATAATATCTCGTCGTGCCTTAGTTCGTTTTAATTTTTTTAAAGATAAAATTCAAAACGGGTTATCTGTAAAAAAGAATAAATTAATCAAAGGGTTTAACGTATTTAAGCATAAATTGGTTGTGAGCGTGCCAAAGTAAATTTATTTTGTAAACGCAGCACTGTCAATATTGTTTATTTTCATACAAAAATTGGTGTAAAAATTCTTGTCGGATGCCGTGAATTGATAAGCTGCTCCATAAAAATCTTTCCAGCCGGGATGATTGTTTTCAAAAGCATCATAAAAAGAGTCTCTGAGGTCGCGCTTTAGTACTTGCTGCGCGTTTTTAAAATTGATAAAAAAGGCCACATTGCTGCGTTCGGCCAGCAAATTGTCAAACTGGTTATACTGTTCGGTTTTGCTGATGAATTTACGGTTGATATAAGTATCGGTATAACTGGTTAGTTCTGATGGCGACGCAGCCAGCACCAGGTAATTGTCTATAATCATGAAATATGGTTTCCTGAAAATGCTAAAAGCATCGCCCAATAAAAAAAACGGAATTTTTTCATAATTAAACTGCCCCATGCCGTCATTTACCATAGTACTGATGTTGGTCATCAATGGCAATAGTTTTGAACCATCTTTAACCGAAATAATGGCGAATTTTTCCTGGTATCGGGTTGTAACCACAGCAAACTCATTACTTAATAAAGGCTCAAATTCGGTTTTTAACAATAACCCGGTTTCCTGTTTAATTTTGCCGAAAAGTTTATCCTTTTCATCGTTTACGCCTGCCTTAAGGTGCCACTGAGATAAATCGGCCTCAAATTTTTGCGGGTCGGATACGGCAAAACAAATACTATAAGCCGTAGTTGCCGGGAACATATCTTTTAAGCGATTGTTAACAGGCTGCTGTTTGGTAAACAGGTTTAAATAGCTATAGGAGCGATTGTTTAAACTGGTTATCCCGTTAAACATTAAAGCATCGTTTTTGTAGTTTATGCTCAGCGCGGCAACGGCCGGCAATAAACGGAAGCTTTTAAAAATATCAGTATTCTTGTTTTTAAAAAACTCGTCAAAAAGGGGCGATAGCTGCCCGTAATTGATATATAAATTGGCCAGCGAGTTGGCGTTTTGCTGATCGGGCAGAGGTACAAATATAGTTTTGCTTTTGTCGCTTTTGTATAGCGCGCTTAAGTCTATCAAAGCTTTTGAAAAACTGCCCACAAAAATATTATCCTCTTTTTTAATAATGTAAAAATGCTTGTTGATACCCTTTAGCAAAATATCGTACTCAAGCCCAATGGTATTGTGGTTAATAGTAATTGAAAGCGCCCCCTTTGATTGCCCTGTTATCTGGTTAAATGAGTTTGGATCAAAACCGGCAGATGCCGTTGTGGTTACCAACAATCCTATATCGCCGGTATCTGATGGATGAACTGAAACGAACACATTTTGGCCCGAAAAAAACTGATCGGAGAGGGGAGAAGACATCAACAACCTGCGTAAGGTATCCAGATCGCTTAGCTTTTGTTTGCCAATAACAGCAGCCAACAGGTGGTTGCCATTAAAGATATCATAAAAGCCTTTCTCGTTATTGAATTCAAATACGGCAACCGCGTTATCGGGAATACTTTGCATTACCTGGTTATTGCGTACTCCCGGCGGGTTTAAATTTTTAAAATATACAACCGTTATAAATACAGTGGCAGCCAGTAAAATTATGGTGGTTACTATCAGTCGTCTCATAGCGGTTTGCTTTACAAAGATAGAATTTTAC